>Ga0335398_10003246_pt1 | contig 24196 bp, 27 predicted proteins | sample BON03_FD_205742 | JGI IMG/M metagenome (GOLD analysis project Ga0335398, IMG submission 205742) | Freshwater microbial communities from Lake Bonney liftoff mats and glacier meltwater in Antarctica - BON-03 (spades assembly) (version 2) | ecosystem: Environmental > Aquatic > Freshwater > Ice >... | reverse complement strand
AAGAATCAGCCCCACCGCCAGTTGCACATGCCCTGACCAAAAAAACGCCATCCCGAATTTTGCTCGAGTAAACGGTCCTTCCCCGATCACAAACGCACGTTCCAGATGAATGCCGATCAAACCCAGCACGACGAGCATCGTCGCCGGCGAAGCGATTTCCCAGAAGCGCTGCGGCGATGGTTGCAAGTCTGCCAGAAACAGTAAACCTGTCATCGCTACGCCAGCGCTGAACACATAGACGAAGAGTTCATCCTTCAGAATCACGGCTGACACCGCGTACAGCGCGCTGATCAATACGGCCAACATCCAGAGATGCCCGTCGATTGTGATCAGATCATTACCATGACAATACCACAGATTCAATGGCATCACGAGACACGACAATAACGCCAACGCCTTTCCGGCCAGTTGATATCGCGTGTAGTGAATCGTCGCCAGGCCCACCGCCAACAGCAGGATGTTGCTGAACGCCAGGATTCCCGCCATCACCGGCGGTGTGAAGTAGTTATTGATCCACAGCAGGATCACCAGTCCCACCACCATCAGCGCGCCGCCGAGACCAAGCAGACACTGAATGCTGCGTGGGTCGAGGATAATTTCAAGCAAGCTCCGACGCGGCACCGCGGGTGGCTTTGGAATCTGTTCACTTGCGACGGCGGCAGTCTCCGGTGTTTTGAATGGCCGCGCTCTGCCCTGAGCCGAAGGAGTACATTGAATTGTCAGACTCCGTTCTGCAATTCCTTCCTTTTGAAGTTGCCTCCGCACCGCGTTGAGTCGTTCATCGGAATCAGCCTTCAGAGCATGAAACTGAGACAGCGAGATTCTTCCCCGAGAACGCAGATCCTGCAGCAGTTCATTGACATACATTGCCGCACGATAGCCACGAACACCAGGGGTCTCGTTCGGCTGCCCCGGCAGAAAACCTGGTACCTTCGGCATGGCCGCGTTGTTGCTGGCATCCTGTGAATAGATGCCATACTGAGCCTGCAGATTGGCGACAATTTCCTCCCCCTGCGCCCGCGTGAGCTTGCCGCGTTCCATCCATTGTTCACAACACTTTTGAGCTGTTCGCACGGCATCCAGCAATGCAGCCCAGTTCATTTCATTTTCGACATTCGCCATGGTGATCGCCTGTTGGTCGTCGTTGCATGTATTCCATCGATTGGCCGGGAATGAGTCCTGCCACTCGTCATATTCGCCTCTCGCTGGCGTCATCGTAACGATTGGCCGTAGAAAGGAACAACACTGACAAGACTCGCGTTGGTTCGCAGTTGGAACAAAAGATCGGGCCGCCAAGCACCAGCGAGCCGCCCCAGCAACGAGACCATGCGAGAACGTTCACCGGGGAGCAAAAAGGGTCAGGTCTCTTTGTTGACACTGGAGAGCATCAAAGAGACCCGTTTGATTTGTGACCCGTTTGATTTGCACAAATAAGACTGTTCAGACAAAACTGATACTTGTTGATTGAGCGATCGGTCGTGTTTCCGAGGAGCAAGGAGTCCAAGATATTTGGCTACGGGCTGCGTCGTGATGTAGCCGGGCTACTTGATGTATCGTTTTATCAACTCAGCCACTTCTTCATTGCCTAACTCCTCCCCTGCATGGCTCACTTCGTCCGCAACATCTCCGGCGTCACAACGCAGCGGAATCCAGTGTGAAACGCGCCGGTGTCTTCTTCGCCTTTCATGCGAGCACTCACGCGGTAGCCGACGCAGTATTGATCGCTGCACATAAATGATCCGCCGCGCTGGACTCGCTTAATAATCCCCGGTTCCTGTGGATCATAACTGGCATCAGGGCCGGGAGGATTTTTGGGTGGGCTGACGGCGTAGTATTCAGGCTGATAATAGTCGGAGCACCATTCCCAGACGTTGCCAGTGATCTCGTACAGACCAAAGTCGTTTGGAGGAAAACTCTTGACCGGCGCTGTATGAGTGAAACCATCTTCGCCGATGTCCTTGATCGGGAACTCACCCTGCCAGATATTGTGCGGCCATTTTCCTTCTGGTTTCAGTTCATTGCCCCATGGATACGTCGCGCCGCTGCGTTTGCCTCGAGCTGCAAATTCCCACTGCGCTTCGGTCGGAAGTTTTTTGCCCGCCCAGTCGCAGTACGCTTTCGCATCCAGCCAGCTGACATGCACAACCGGATGATCCATGCGGTCATCGATCGACGAATCCGCGCCTTCCGGATGCATCCAGTTTGCACCGGGAACATACTGCCACCAGCTGTAGGCACCTTTTTGAGGATCGATATCGTTTCGACTGGAAAGCTCAAGACTGCAGATCGAACCTGGCTTGTTCAGTTCAGGCGGGATTTCGATATTCGCGAGCTCTGAATCGGGCATGATGCTCCGCAGTTCCGGCGCGCGTTCGGCGGTGGTGAGGTACCGTGTCGCAGCCACGAATTGTTTGAACTGTCGATTTGTGACTTCCGTTGTGTCGATCCAGAAACCATCCAGTTCTACAGGGTGCGGTGGAAATTCATCCGGTACTGTGTTCAATTCGCCCATTTCAAATCGACCGCCTGGCAACCACTGCATGTTGGCAACACGTGGATCGTCGGTTGGTGGCGATGGTTGATCGCCGAGGATTGGCAATACAGCAGTTGCTTTCTGCGATTGTGCAGCCTCTGCAAGCTGCTCACTAGCAACTTCTTTAGTTGATCCTGAATCGCCAGTTTTCAAGACGACGATGACCAGAACGATGCCAGCGACAAGGAGTGTTAGAGCAGCGGAGATGACTTTGAACATGAAACTGTGGACCGTTCGAGGCTCGGTTGTCGAGTGAATAGAACCAAGCATGCTAACCGTTCTCGTTCCAGCGCTCCAGCCCTGGAACGCATCGTCAAGCCAGCTGCGGCGAAGTAACCTATCGGCCCTGAATCAACTTTTTTGCCGGTTCAAAACAGGTTTTCAGAAAGGCCGTCGCCTCCTGCGCATAGAGTCGATTCTGATTGAACAGTGCGTGTTCTTGCACCGCAGGCACAGCAATGACCTGCAAGCCTGCGTGGCGACCGAGCATGCGAATTCGTGCAAGCTGGTACCAGTGACTGACGACAATCACACGTCGATCGTCCTGCAGTTCCGGCAGCGCGGCGGCGAATTGAAGTGAATTCATCAGACTGATTCCCGCTGGATCGACCTGAATCGCGGATTCTGGCACGCCGCATTCCAATGCCAGCTTCTGCATCGCCTGAGATTCCGTGACCGTGCCTTCGCCGGGTCCACCGGAAAGAACGAGCAACTTTCCATGCCCATCGACCTGCAGTTTACTTGCCGTCGCCACGCGATCCGCCAACGCTTCCGATGGCGCGCCGTCACTATCGACCGTGCAGCCCAAAACCAGAATGGCCGGAACAGCATCCGCAGGAATCGGGTCACTCATCGAACCAGACTGCAGCGTGACGACAACAAACCCCAGCACCGTGAGGATACTACTTAATGCAATCGTTAGTATCGATGACTTTCCATGTGCAACAGGTGAATCACCGACAAGAATTCCCATACCGGCAACGGCGAGCAGCATCAGAATCCCCAGCGGTCGACTCATCGCTGTCTGCCGCAGATCTTCGGGAACGCGCTGAGTGACCTCCCACAAATCCCAGCCGGTAAATAATGCAACGATTGTGACTAGAGCGATGGTTGCCATCCAAACGGTGCCTGGCAGCGCGGGTTTCATCGAATACATCAACAACGCTGTCGCCATCATCGCGAGGATGGCTATGCTCAGCGGCTGAGTAACCATCCGAAAATTGCACAGCCAGTTGTTCACGGCGCTCGTGTCATAGGCGAACACTTCGAGCAAATTGAAAGCTGCGATGATGGCGATGCCAAGCGCCGCACCGCGCGAAACGCTGATCCAGCCGGGAGCGTTCTGAGCACCGTAACCTTGCGGCGTGTATCGGGGTGCTGCGGCTGGTTTTGGCTTCATTTGATTCATCCCTGACTCTCATCCAATGGCTTGACGATCGATCGCGGCAGTGTGATTTTTGGCGGCGCGACAGGTCGCGGCAATAGGTTTTCTGCCTGTTCCAGAAGTTCTGACAACTGTTCGCCAAGGAACTTCGCGGCAATCGCTGCCTGCTGGAAATTTGTATGAGTCGAAGCGTGCCATGTGTCTTTCTCAAACTGTTCTGCAGCTGCTTTCAGTTTACCAAGTTTCTTGCGGACCGTCTTAAAGTAGCCTGCCGGATCCTGCACCTGCGTTTCAACTGCTCGGAAGACATCAAAAATCATCCGAGCCATTTCGTTTAGTTCCGGGAAGTCATCAACTTCGTCCGAATGCTTGACGAACGTCCGAATCATCCATGCGTGAGACATCAGCTTCTGGCTGCGTTCGACCATTTTCGTAAGCGCCTGCGCAGTGGGATTGATCTCACTGTCATCTGCTTTTGCCGCGACAGGTGTAGCGTCAGATTCTTCGGAGGAAGTCATTGTGTGTTGCGTTTTTCTTCTGCGTAACTGAGCCGAATGTAGACAGGTTCAAGAGTGTCGGGGTCCGAGAACTGATGTTCGTCAAGCATGTGCAATCCGATTCGCCCGACATTGACAGCATGTGGTTGCCACAGCAATTCGTCAAGTACCTGAAAGCGATCGGGCGCTGCGACGGCAAGTTTACTGCAAGGCGGACCGACGATGGGATACTCCGGCGTCAGAGTATCAATCGTCGCCAGATGCACTTCATCAATAGCACGGCGAAGTCCGAGTTCAGAGTCCCAGCGATACGTCGCCGCGAAGAATTCTGAACGTTGTGCATCTACGATGGCAGTTACATATTCTGTTTCCGGCCGAACCTGCTGGGCGATCGCACGCAGCGTGTCGACAGCGACCAGCTTTGCATTGTTCAGCCATGCAAACGTTTTTGCAAAAGTCAATCCGACGCGGAGCCCCGTGAAACTTCCCGGCCCGATACTCACCGCCACCGCAGTAATGTCACGGGGTTGCAATTGGCAGGCAATCAGCGCATCGGCGACTTCGGCGGGCAATGTCTGAGCGTGACGAGTTCCGACCGTTGCGAGGACACGTTCGAAGTGCAATGTTCTGCCATCGAAGATGGCGATGGAACCCTGAATGCCGGATGTTTCAACTGCAAGGAGCATTGTTAATCCTGCTGGCGTGAAGCAACGTGTTCCATTTCTTCTGCCATCTCACCTGCGTGATAACTGCTGCGAACGAATGGCCCGCTGGCAACCATGCTGAAACCAAGTTTGCGTGCCTGTTCGCCGATTTCGTCAAATTCTTCCGGCGGAAGATAACGTTCAACCGGCAGATGATCGGGTGTCGGCTGCAGATACTGGCCCAGAGTCAGCATGTCGCAATTGACAGCTCGCAGATCGGCAAAAACATCGAGCAGTTCTTCGCGAGTTTCGCCAAGGCCCAGCATCAGGCCACTCTTTGTTGGCATGTTGGGAGCTTCCTCCTTCACCTGCTTTAAAAGATCCAGCGTGCGTTGGTATTCGGCATTGCGACGAACGCGGTGATAGAGTCGAGGAACCGTTTCGGTGTTGTGATTGAACACATCCGGACGCGACTCAATCACGCGACTGATCGCCGCGCGGTTGCCAAGGAAATCCGGAACCAGCACTTCCACTTGTGCTCCGGTTTTTTCTCGAACAGCAAGCACCGTGCGATACCAGTGATCCGCACCGCCATCTTTCAGGTCGTCGCGAGTTACAGATGTGATCACGACGTATCGCAGACCAAGTCGAGCGGCGGCTTCAGCGACGCGTTCCGGTTCGTCAATTTCCAGTCGTTCGGTTTTGCCCTTCGGCACAGAACAGAATCCGCAAGGCCGCGTACAGACGTTGCCGCCGATCATGAACGTTGCGGTCTTCTGCGACCAGCATTCCGTACGATTCGGACACTTCGCGCTTTCGCAGACGGTTTCCAGTTTCAAATCAGAAATGACGTCGCTGGTATAGGCCATGCCGGGTTGTGGCAATGGCCGTTTCAACCAGCGAGGCAATCGGCGCACGGGGCCACCGGCAACGATATTCACGCCAGACAGATCCACGTCCGCTGTTGGCGCGTTATTCGTCGGTTGATTGAGGATTGGCAAACTTGTCATGGATCAGTGTCCGAGTTCGTTTCAAAAAAGGGTGACCAGTGTGCAGATGATAGTCGGGATAGCCCAATTGTGTACACAAATGCTGAATTAACGCTGAACGAACCTGCGGCATCTGAGTCGGCCGCACACGTTCGGCGTTGAGAGACGAGATTCGTTGTCCAAGTAAACCGCGTCCGATTTCGCGGGCTTCATCAAGATGGCAGTTTACATTCAGAAAGACGCCAAAACTTGTCACGCCATCCTCAATATGAATTCCTAATTCTGCCACAACGCCGTGTCGTCCGAAAACTGCACTTGGATCGTCCGGCGAGATCGAGGCCACAACCTGGACTTCTCGACAGGTCTCAACCACTGCCTGTTGCAGGCAGATGCGGAATTCCGCTTCGTCCATGCTGCATTCCGGCAGTGAGACAACAACATAAGCTGCCAGTTGGCCCGGCTGATGCAAAATAGCATGACCATCACGTCGCAGTTTGTGAACCGCAATAAGTCGTGATTCAAGTTCACGAGAGGACTCTGGTAATTCCAGCAAAGTCGCACCTGAGCCTACAGATACAGTTGGCGGATGTTCGCAGATCAGGATCGCGGCATTTGTACGACTTTGGCATCGCACCTCATGCACCATCAGCTTTTGCAGCGCCAGCACAGACGGCAAATCGACCGCACCGAGCAACCGAACTTCGGCTGTCGTCAGCGTATGATTTGTGAATGCGTCCCAGTCGATGGCCATGAGTTGCCAGTTGTCAGATGTTGGATATCAGTAAAGTTGGCCAGCCGCGCGGTCGCAGGCTAAAGCGCTGGAGTACAGCCTTTAGGCTGCCAGCAAAGGTGGGCTGGTATTTGATCTGCCGCCCTGGCATGACGCATTGTAGGCGTGAGAAGTATCAAGGGCATTATTCCGTACAGCGTGAGATATAACAATTCCAGCAGATAGAATGTCGCAGCCAACATAAATATGGCGGCAAATGTTGTAAATTCGCCCCATCGTCTTGCAGTTGGGCTCAACTTATGAAAAGCTGCAACCATTGCAACTGCAATTGCAATCTTCGACGTCGATCTACACAACTTCTCTCGCTACTATCGAAACCTTTTTCGCTGAACGGATATCGTTCCCATGAAGGTGGTACTGGAACTGCAGGATCAGCCATCAAATGTTCGTCGAATCACTGTTCGACACGACATAGTGATAGGTCGAGGTTCTGACTGCAATTTGCGACTCTCTGCGCCTCAGGTTAGTCGCCGACACTGCTTTCTGCGCGTCGGTCGTGACTCCGTCTCCGTCACAGACCTCGACAGCAGCAACGGTACTTTCATCGACGGCACTCGCATCACCGCTGGCAAACGGCATGACATCGCCAACGGAGCCCAATTGGCGTTGGGCCCCATTCGATTCATCATACATGTCCGCTCCGATGTTGCGGTCGCAGAAACTGCAATTTCGAGTTCAACACCGGAATCGAAACGCTCCAAAGCCAGCCATGATGCTGTCGCGGCTTATGCCGCAGATGATAGTGATACAACTAACGCCCGGATGCGGCCTGACGATGCTCAAGCACAGATGGATTATGCCGTCGAACAAGCTGGAGAATCTGCCGAACCAAACGAACCAACGGCAGAATATCTGGACGAACGATTTTCGGCGAACTTTTCCGCGAATCTGTTCTCAAACGCACCAGACCCTGCCGACAGCCGGCTTGGAATCGCTGACTTCGGCAAACGCCAGGCTGAGCAATCAGACAGCAACCAGGAGACAAACGCTTTTTCGGATTCCCAGATCGTTGGTAAATCTGCCATCGCACATGAGGAGCCACAGTCGGACTCCAACGTCGTTGATTCCTCAAGCCCTCCGGAAAACGTCGAAGCAGCGAGCGTCGCTGACGATGTTGAATATGCATGGCTATCCGTTGACGATGACGACACTTTGCTTCCGGAGCCAATGAATCTCGGCAACGCCTATGTTGAAGCATTGTCGCACGATGCTTTCAATGACGTCCATGCTGGAGTGATTGAAGAGGTTGAGGAAATTGAAGAAGTCATGGAAGTCCATGAGTTCGACGATGTGTCGGAAGTCCAGGACTGGTTGAACTTCGACGACGTTGTCGAAGTTCAGGAGACTTTGGACGGTGAAGAAGTCGTTGAAGTCGAAAACGCACTGCATGAACCCGTCCTCAGCGAAACTGACGACGACATTGATCCGGACCTTCAAGATTTTCTCAAAGGCTTTTAATTAGCTCCTCCATGCAAAAGCCTCCTCGAAAAATCACTGTCCCCGTGTTCCGTGAACTCGCCGCTCAAGGCAACAAACTCACGATGCTGACTGCCTACGATTACCTGTGGGCAGGTATCATGGACGAAGCTGGTGTCGATAGTATTCTGGTCGGCGACAGCCTTGCTATGGTTGTTCAGGGCAAATCGACAACGTTGCCAGTCACTCTTGAGCAGATGATTTATCACGGCGAAATCGTGGCCCGCGCCGTTCGTCGCGCGCTCGTCGTGGTCGATATGCCGTTCATGTCATATCAAATCAGCCCGAAGCAAGCCGTCAAAAACGCTGGCCGGATCATCAAAGAGACCGGGGCAGATGCAATCAAACTGGAAGGTGGTGCGATCCAGTCAGAAACCATCCGGGCCATCGGCCGCGCTGAAATCCCTGTGATGGCGCATGTCGGTATGCGACCGCAAGCAGTCCGACAACTTGGTGGCATGGGAAAAGTTCAACGCGACGAACAACAACTCCTCAACGACGCCCGCTCCGCTGAAGACGCTGGAGCATTCGCAATCGTGCTGGAACTTGTCCCACAGGACATCGCCGCGCGAATTACGGAAGCGCTATCTATTCCTACAATCGGCATAGGAGCGGGTGTCGGTTGCAGCGGTCAGGTGCTGGTCGGTCCCGATATGTTGGGTCTTAATCCCGGCTTTCAGCCAAAGTTCCTGAAACAATTCGGCGACATTCGCAATCAGGCCATGAACGCGGTGCAGAGCTATATTCAAGAAGTCCGAGACGGATCATTCCCTGACGCCAAACATTCGCATTGAAGCGAGTGCTCTGTCAACTTTTCAATATCGGACTATGCCGCTTTATCGACCGCTTCATCTACTTCCTCTTCGTAGACAAGGTAGTAGATATTGCTGGCGGCTTCTTCGAGGTAGTGCTTGATGTTTTCGCTCTGCACACCAGCAATAAGGCGGTCCAGTGCTTCGACTACGCGATCAACTTCTTCGCTGCTGATTTCTTCGAAATCATCTGTCGTTGTGAGTCGGTACTGAGCGTTGATGATTTCTTCGTTATGATCGTCTGACATTGCAATGACTCCACAGTGTGTTCAGTGGACTAGAAACTTCGCCTGGGCAGTTTTGTCGAACCGAATTTGTGATTCGCTGAGATTCGGGAACTAAGGAGTTTGGTGTGTCACTCACTGATCCAGCCCTCAATGACTATCGGAATTCCAGATCAACTGGCTTTGGCCGATTGTGGTATGATCTCAAAGTTCCTCGATCGTAGGGCAGTGACTTGAGCAGAAGAGAACAATCGCAGGGAATTGCTACGCGCACGGCACAGCAGACAGGCAGGTTTTGCTGGCTGGGAGTCACTGGAAGTTTAGGGCGACTGCTCCGTGTGTGAGCCGCAGGCGCTAGCCTCGGGTTTCGGCACGAAAGAGTTTTTACTGCAGCGAAAAGCCCGACGCTGGCGCGTTCGGCTGACACAACGTGGCGCTGTCCAATTGAGATTGCGAGCGGAACTCTGTTTCAGTTGCTATTGAGCCCGTGAATTTACATCAGGCGAAACGGCTTTGTTTGCCATTGCAGCGCGACGGAGAAACTTGAACGTGAAGGCCAGAATGAGCTTTTCGCCAAGTCGCGGAAACACATCGCGAAACAGAAAAACCGGGCGCAGTGCGGGGAAGTTAAGAATCATTTCGGGCGGCCCGGTTCGAATGGCTTTTTCAACCGCTGCTGCCACATGTTGAGCTGTCGTGCCGCCAAGAAATCTGGACGTCCTGCGACCTGTGGCTTTGACGATTTCATCATAGACTCCGCCGTCTGTCGCAAAGCCCGGACAGATCGCTGTGGCTGTGATCCCATGCGGCAGAAGTTCGCCCCGCAGTCCTTGTGTGAACGCGATCATGCCGGCTTTCGTTGCACCATAGACCGCTCCAAAAGCGGGTCCATGTTTACCGGCTGTAGAAGCCATATTGATGATACGACCAAAGCCCTGCGTTCGCATAATGGGCACGACATGCCGAGTCAGTACAATCGTGCCAGTCAGGTTCGTTTCGATCGTCTGCAGTATCTGGTCGATGGGCAACTGATCGAATTCTGAGAAGCACTCGATCCCGGCATTGTTGACCAGCACATCAATGCGTCCAAACCTGTCCATCGTCAAGCGGACCAGAGTCTCCAAAGCATTCGGATCAGCCACATCGGTCGCGACGGTGAGGCATTCGCACCCAACTGCGGTAAGCTCCGATTCCAATTGCTGGAGTTTATCCAGGGACCGAGCTGCCAGGACAAGGCGGAAATTTTTTGTCGCCAGCCGCTGACAGATGATTTTTCCGATTCCTGCGGACGCTCCAGTCACGATGACGGTGAGTTTTTCCGGGATAGACGCCTGATTCGCCATGAAAATAGATCTTCCGGTTGAGCATTATGAGTGTGATCGATTTGTCTGGAATTCATACAGCATTGCAGATTGTCATGCTCTCGTCGAATGTAGAATGCTACGATGTTGAAGTGATCTGCATATTGCAGGAATTCTAATCCCGCGAGGCCAAATGAAAGATCCTGACCTCAGACTGATTGTAATCACCGGCGGTGACCGTCCAGACATCACAGCCGCATGGGACGACCTGCGCGCGTATATCGAAACGGTACGCGGAGTTGTTGTCGCTGGCGTGATTTCTTCCAATGTGCCCATACCTGAAGATCTGGAAGCCGACATTGTTGTTGTGCTTGGCGGCGATGGTTCTGTGCTGCGTGGATGCCGACAATTGGGACGTCGCCAACTTCCCATCATCGGCGTCAATCTTGGCCGCCTTGGATTCTTGACCGATTTGAGTCCTGCAGAATTTCGCAAAGGGCTTCCCGCATTAAAGCGAGGCCAATATCAAACGGTTGAACATTTAATGTTCGAATGTCACCATCATCAGGCTGACGGTACTGTCATCACGGACCTTGGATTGAACGAAGTCAACGTGACAGCGGCCGGGTCGATGAAGATGCTGTCCATCCATCTGAAAATTGACAATGTTGATGTGACGACGTATAGCTGCGATGGCTTGATCATCAGTACGCCGGTTGGTTCGACAGCTCATAATCTTTCGGCGGGTGGCCCGATCCTGCGGCAGGAACTGCAATGCTTTGCCATCACGCCGATTTGTCCTCATACATTGACAGTCCGCCCGATCGTCGATTCTGCGGAACGCACGTTTGAACTCTCGGTTCGAGATGCTCCACATGGCGTGATGCTGGTGATCGACGGGCAGATCAACCGGCCTGTGGATTCGGCCGATCGCATTCTGATTCGCCGAGCCGAGCAAACATTTAAGCTGGTGCGACTTGCAGGCCACAGTTTTTATGGAACACTGCATCGAAAACTTGGCTGGCAGGGACACCTGGATTATCGCGAACGACGCGGTGGCCATTGATGAAATCAGGCTGTGAGAAATTACTTTAATGTCGTCCACGTATTCTGAAGACGATCAGCGAATGATTCGCCTGCAGGAAGGAGACTCAACGGCTTTTAACGAGCTGGTGAGTCTCTGGCAGGGACCGCTGTTTGGCTTTTTCATACGCAACACACGCGACGAGCACTTGTCTGAAGATCTTGTCCAGGAAACCCTGTTGCGTCTGTACCGCAATTGCTGGGACTACCTGCCAAAAGGCCTGTTCAAGGGATTTTTGTTCCGTATCGCTCGCAATCTGATCATCGATCATTCGCGTCGCACGTCACATGATGTCCTGATTCGCAGTGTTCGAAGCCGAATTGCAGGTCGTGATGGCGAAGAATTTGATCCGATGCAAATGATCGCGGAAGACATTACCTCGCCATTTGATCGATCCGTTCAACAGGAAGTCACCACTGCCGTTCAGGAAATGCTCCTGGAATTGCCGGAAGAACAGCGACAAACTTTTCTATTGCATCATTACGAATCTTTAACATTGTCAGAAGTTGCAGATGCGATGCATACATCGTTGCCCACAGCCAAAAGTCGGTTGCGACTGGTCAAAGAAAAACTGCGCAGCCTGCTCGTCTGTCGCGGTTTTACCGATGAATTAATTTCTGAAAACGAGTCATCCTGATCACCTCCTTCTGCGTTAACAACTTTTTCGAAGCTGCCTCCTGGAGCCCATGACCATGCCACACTTCAGCCGCCTGACCGACATCATTACCTGCAGTTTGACGGAAATTGTCCACGCTGCTCCCGATCCGGCGAAAACGTTACAGGAAATCATCGGCGAAATGAACGAAGGTTTGTTGGCCTGCCGCCGTAATGTGAGCAGTTCAGCCGAAAATGGCGAACGGCTGAGGCGAGAGATTGCGGACTATGAAACGCAAATCGTCGAATGGAAGAATCGCGCCAAACAAAACCTGGCCGACGGCGATGAAGATACCGCTCGAAATTCTCTGCGGCGTAAAGTTGAAATTGAAGATTTGATCGCCGGCCTGCGACCGGAACTGGATGCGGCTGTTTCGGCATCTCAACACATGTTTCGAATCCAGAAAGCCCTGGAAGCACGACACTCAGAAGCGGTACGAAAATTCGAAGAACTCACCGGTCAGGCGGCAGCCATGCCTCTGGAATCAGAAACAGCCATCCTGTCGGCGTCTGCTGCCACTCAAAAACGCAGCTCCGCCGTTGAAGCGGAACTGGAAGCGCTTCGACGGGAGATGCAGGAGTAATCCGCGCCGGAAAAGCTACGGAGCAGGTGTATCCGGCAGTCGCTTGATACTGATGTTGCGAAATGAAACTGCGTCATTGTGGCCCGCGAATCCAAAGAAACCGCTTGTTCGCGTCTTACCGGGATGCGGACTATCCGCGAGGTATTCCGTGACTGTCGCGAGGTCAGCGTTCATAATGATGTTGCCGTTCAGTTCGACCTTAATCTTACTTCCATCGACTGTGACTTCCTGAAAATTCCAAACCTCAGCAGCACGCTGGAAGCCTCGCTTCGCTGCCACCATACCGTATGCCGAACCATGATATTGTCGAGCATCCAGTTTTGCGTAATTCGGATGCTCGGAATCAAGTACTTGCAATTCTGTCATCGCAGTGTAGGCAGGATCACCTTTGCCATCCGTTCGGATCGCAAGGCCGTTGTTGCCGGATGGCGGAACCTTGAATTCCAGACGCACAACGAAGTTTGCGTACTCGTCAGTCGTGTGCAGAATGCCGCCGTGGCCAGCTTTGCAGCGAATCGCCCCGTCAACAACTTCGTAGTTCTCTGACGCACCACTCCAACCAGTCAGATCCGTACCGTTGAATTTGGATTCGAAACCGTCCGCGTGACTTTCGGCTAAAATCTTGTCCGCCTCTTCGGCAGGAATTTCACGCAGATAGATATTTCGCCAGCGGATTTCTCCACCGTGAGTCTGCAGGCAAATCGGACCTTTCAGGAAGAGTGGATTCTCGCGATCGAAGTAATTTTCCATAATCGCGTTGTCAACCACGTGCTTGCCATTCAGCCAGACGCTTGTCCGTGCGCCGATCTGGCGAATGCGGAAGCTGTTCCACTCTCCGAACGCCTTGTCTGCCAATTCTGATGGATCTTTGCCCGCTGCACCTGGACTATTGTTCCACAATCCTCCACTGCCTTTGTCAGCACCGATATTGAACTTGCTTTCTTCCGTGTAATCCCAAATCTGGACCTGAGGATTTGCTTTTAGGTAGATTCCGCTGTCAGCCAGAACAACCGTCTTGTAATCAATCAGCAATTCGTAGTCGGTGTATTCGCCGTCAGTCGCCAGATAAGCCCCGTGCCCATCGTTGACAAGTTCCTCATTTTCGACGGACCAGTGTTTCTTTGCATCCTCAGTCCATTCGGCGATTTTTTCGGTTCGGCTTTCGGGAGTCATCTTCGCCAGATCGCGAGGATCAAAGTGTGGCATTCCATGCCAGCCGGTCAGATCCTTGCCATTAAATATAGCTTTGAAACCTTCGGGAACTTCAGCAGCCAGGCAGCATTGGCTTACGCTGAAAACCAGGGAAAAGATCAACGCTGGAAGCAAAGTGTGCTTAGCGACCATTGAGAAGCTCCGGGGCAGGCGAGTACAGCAGGGTAGGACGCTCAAAATAATTTCATTGAGCGATTCGTTGACCGTAACGTAACGAAAACCCTTCGCCTCGAAAACCGAATTCTTATGAGTTTCTGGAGTTCCAATGCAAAGAACCCAATGAGCTGTGAGGATCATTGGGTTCTATGGTCTCGATTGAGCTGACCGAGTGTTCAAAGAATCAGCGAGTCATGAAGGTTTGAGCTGCCTGTTCTGCGGTCCGATAGTCGTCACGATCAGTTAGCAGCACGGTGTGCAGAACCGTCTTCCGTTGCCGATAGACTTCGATTCGGATTGAGGAGCCGATGTCCGACAGACTGACCAGATTGATCAGATGGTTTTCATCAATGACCTTCACACCGTTGAAGGACACAATTACATCATCAGGGCGAAGTCCGGCAGTAATCGCGGGGCTGTTTTTATGAGAGTATACTCGAACTATTCGTGCACCCAGGGAACGAGACATCCCCAGTCGCTGTGCTGCCGCATCGGTGAAATTGTTATCCAGTTCGACACCCAGATAAGCGCGGCGAACTTTGCCGTGCTGCACCATCTGGTCGAACACGTGTCGCACAAGATTGCTTGGGATGCTGAAACCGATCCCTTCGTTGCCGCCGCTGTTGGATGCGATCGCAGTGTTGATCCCGATAACATTGCCATTCATATCAATCAACGGCCCGCCACTGTTGCCGGGATTAATTGCGGCGTCGGTCTGCATGAAGTCCTGGTTTGTCACAGACTGATCTGCCGTCAGTGACAGATCGCGGCGTCCTTTCGCACTTACGATGCCCATCGTGACGGACTGGCTGAGTCCAAACGGGCTGCCTACTGCCAGTACAAAGTGCCCGATCTTGATGTTGTTACTGTCTCCCCATCGCGCCGTAGGCTGACCTCCATCGGGGATCTCGATGATTGCAATGTCGCTTTCCGCATCACGGAAAACTTTTTGCGGATGGACCTTTGAACCATCGGCCATTATGATATCAATCGCTGGGTTTTCGGCACCACGAATGACATGGTTATTTGTAATGACGAATAGTCCACGCACCGCTTTGCTGCGCATCAGAACTCCAGAACCCGTCTCTTCGACTTTCCGTTCAGCTTCCACACGAATTGCCTGGATGTGTACTGCCGAGGGCATTACAGAATCCGCAATATCGGAAATGTGATTCCCGCCATCCAGCAACGCTACAGCAGCGGCTGGAATGCGAGCTTCACGGTTTGTTTCTTCGGATACGGCTCGAGCAGACTGAGTCAGTCTCAACGATTCCAGATGTCCACCGATCGCGAGACCGATGGACAGCATGCCGATCGAAGCAAGAATTGATTTTTGACGTCGCGCCATCAACGGACTCTCCGGGGAAAGTTTCACATCCTGTGGCACGGCTCCTTCCGCATGAAATTAGATTGATATCAATGAAGACATCGCAAACTTTTTTCGAAAGCGTACGATTAGCTTCAGAGCTCTGGTGACTGGCCTCCATGGAGTCACCTCAGCGACGCATCAAGTTATGACCAAAAATGATCGCAACAAGGCACCTCACCACATTGGTTATCGTTCTGCTGTTTCAGCCAAAGCAAATCGAATCCGGTAGATTCTGCCGAACAGAAGTGGAGTTCAGTGGCAATGCTGAGAAGTTGGCAGAATCGACACAAAAGGCCTCAATTCCAGAATATCAACGCGACACGCCATTTACGTTAAAGGAAAAAAGGCCCGAAATCCTGGAATGGACGTCGGGCCTGGAGTTATTTATCACAAGTTGAAGTCACCGATTGCTTCAACTACGCCTGTGGTTGTGGTGGAACAGCAGGGATTGGCTGGGTTTCAGGGATCGGTCGCAGCGATTCGTTTGACTCAGGAGACCCTGGCACATTTGAAGGCACTGGGCCGTGAGGCTGAATGTTTTCGAACTGCTGTTGCGGCTGAAACTGCGTTCCCTGAGGCTGCTCGTCCAGATAAACTCGCGGCTCTGGCTGAATCGCTGAATGATCATGCTGATGCTGCTCAGGAACATAGTGTTCTTCGACCGCTGGCATCGGCTGTCGATACGATGGCCCGAAAGGCTGTACCTCCAGTTCAGGGAACCGAATTGGAGACCTGCCTGCGTTGGATGTTCGAGGAACATTGTCTGTGCCTGGATATTCAGTCACCTTCATTTTAGGCACTCCAGTCGATACGCAGTTTGGTCGATTTGGATGACGGTAGCCTGTCGCTCCCAAGTGTCCGCAGGAACCACAGGTCCCACCAGTGCCGTACTGACCACCGCATGAACCGCATTGGCTGCCGCATGTGCCACAGTTTCCGTTCTGCAAATACTGTCCTTCGCAACCGACGAAGTCGTTCTGGCAGGCAGTGTTGCATTCATTATTATTGAAAGCTGAACCGGCGGTGAATGCACAGCAGCCTCCGGAATTCCCATAAGCACCAGCTTTGCGGTGGCCAGAGAAGGAATACGTCTGGTCAATACAGTCGATGGCTTTCGCAAGGTCGCCTAATTCGCCGTTGACTGATTTTTGCAGGCAGACCATACCGGTCATGACGCCAAGGACAAGTAAAGTTCCTACGATCACAATTTCAGCAGACAGGATTACTCCGTACTCATCCTGCCGAAGGGCTTTCAGCAGATTCAACATTGATATTCTCCACATACAAAATCAGAGGGGAAGAGATCTGCAACGAATTGCTGCGGAATTTGTTGGCAGACAAAAAACGGGTCTGCCAGCCGGTTCGTCGTTTCATTGATTCAAGTGCTGCCCATGGGCAGGTGATGTGCGTGAAATGCCCGTTCGTTTGAGCGTCAATCAGGAGTCACCCGATGCGAGAGTGGGGCTTCATTGCCCCATCTCGCGTCGGACGAACACAACGACCGAAAGTCCTCTCAGTCGCTTGGCGGTTTCTCAGGCCGCCGTCTCCCTCTCTCGCTGCGAACAAAGCCGGACTGCACCACAAAGGAATGTCTCTCTCGGGACCGACACTGGCTGGCTCTTTGAAATTCAGCAGCCGGCATCAGCTCTCGCATTCCTTACAACTGGTGCAACCGTTCTCGTCACAACGATCGAATTAGAATGCACGACCCGTGCCACTGATATAACCGGCATAACAGGCACAGCCAGACTTTGCCCGCAAAGCATTGATGGCAAATAAGTTACGTCAAGAGTACAGGCGCGGCGCAGGTTGGGATTTTCCGATTGCGCGCAAAGTATCACTTGCGCCGGTGTTAACGATAATGTTAATTAAACCGAACATTCGGATGTTGCGGGCAGGCTCAAGCGGCAGGCAGAACGGGAGGCGCGGGTGCCGAAACGACTCAGGGGCGGTCGCATACTCGCGAATCAACGCGGTACGGACGCAGTGCTTTGTCAGCGCGGGATTTCGCGGCTGGCTGCGATGCTGATACGGCGGTCGGGCGGAAAGGAATAACCATCGGCGAGTCTGCCGACTAGGCAGCCGTGTGCGAGACCGACCCTATCGCAGCCGTTCTGCAGGCACCGCGCGGAAGATTCTCAATGCAAACAGCAGCACGCAGAATGCTGCAAAGGATCCTGAAACCATGCCCGCAATCGTAGGCCAGTGACTAAATATAATCTTCAGTTGAATACCTTCCCACAGGAGCCGCCATGTGCTCAGCACGACAACGGCCGCAATACAAAGATACGGACCGAAAGCCACAAAACTACGACCGGTCAGGATGCGGCCTCCAAGACCGAGCACAAGGCCAACAAGGGGAGCGATCGAAAGAACGCACAACGTCGGCTGCCATCCCATGAAGGCACCAATCATCGCCATCAGCGTGACGTCGCCGAAACCTATCGCCGGAATTCCAAGAATCAAATGTGCTGCAATTCGAGCGGCCCACATTAATCCCGCACCCATCACCAACCCGCAGAGACTCCAGACCAAACCATGCAGATGCTGATGATCCTTCATCCATTCAGGAAGATAGGGTCCATAGAGCATCACTGCTTCATAGTCCCAATCGACCCAGACGTGAATCAACTGCAACTCCCCACTGAGCCCCGCAAAAGCGAAGGCGACGACAATGCCAAGCAAGACGATGACATCTGGAATCACATAGTCCAGCAAGTCGGCAATCGTAGCAGTCGTCAGCAGAAATATAAAAACCAGATGGAATGGTAAACGGTTCTGCCAAAGTTCCATTGATGGACGCACTTCGGTGACCGTCTGGCAACCATGCTGAAGCAGCCAAGCGAACAACCCAAACACCGATGCTGTAATGACAGACGCAGCAATCGGCCACACAAAATCTAACGGCTGACAGGCTCGACACTTGAGGGGAGCGAAAACATTTAGCAACTGCCTCGAATATGAAAACTTATCGTTGCCGGAATGGCACGCACATAATCCAGTGCGAGCCGCAGGGCCTACCAGCCACGCGGCCCAAACGGCGGCGATCCGTCCGGCAAAAAAACCTGCAGTAACGATCAATGTCATAAAAAGCATAAATTGAATTCAGTCAGTTGTTGCTTGTCTATAAAAAAGGCACGTTGCCCATAGTTAGAGCATATTGTATGCTCGTCCACGCTTTTCCATGCCTTTCTCGTCCGGCATAGTAGTTGCATGTTGAGAAAGTGTACAGGAGTCACGATAACATCCCAGGAAGCAGCATTTACGTGGGTTGATGAAGTCTAAGTCATGGAATGGCTGGTCTTTTTGACGGTTGTGAAGTACAAGATTCCCTGTATTTTTAGCTTGGCATTGTCGAGCGCAGGCGTGTTTGTTTAATCAGCCAAAAATGAAGTGAAGGGGCGAGGCAGAGATCATGAAAAAGCTTGAGGCAGTTATCCGTCATTACAAGCTGGAAGACGTTAAAACGAAGCTCACCAGCATCGGCGTTCAGGGAATGACGGTTACCGAAGTGCGTGGTTTTGGTCGTCAGCGCGGGCATAAAGAAACCTATCGCGGGGCCGAATACACGGTAGATTTCATGCCAAAGGTGAAGCTGGAAGTTGTTGTCAACGACAATGAAGTCGATGGCGCGATCAACGCGATTTGCGAAGCCGCGCGAACCGGCCAAATTGGCGATGGTAAGATCTTCGTATCCAGCCTTGAACAGATCGTACGTATTCGTACGGGAGAAACTGGAACAGAAGCGATCTAATCGCTGGTTATTCCACTTTCTCCGAAAGCGAAATGAGACGCAGGTTTGTGTTGTCGGTAACCGATTGCGCAATTACACTGCGCCTCTTCGTTTCCCCGCCGGGATTTTCGATTCCGGTCCGTCGGGCGACTCGTTGGCTTCATAGCCTTGTACGAGTTCCACGGGGTCTTTGCCCGCAAGTTGACACAATTCCACAAAGGTATCTTGTCGTCCATGGCTACTATTTCTCGTGCTGACCTTAAAAAGCTTCGCAAACGCCGCGCTCGTCTGAAAAAGAAGAAGATGACCTGCCAGTTTTCTGGTCATGGGTCAGTCCCTCGTCCAGTCTATGTGGACTACAAGGATTTGAAGACGCTGCGAACACTGATCGATCGCGAAGGTCGCATCCTGCCTCGCCGCCGCACCGGCACATCTGCTTTGTATCAGCGTGCCGTGCGAACAGCCGTTCTGCGAGCCCGCTTCATTGGTCTGCTGCCATTCGTGGCAGAAGAATAAGTCGAATCAAGTAGCCCGACCTGTCCTCAGGTCGGGTTCCATTTCGCATGGACGATTATCAAAGCCGTCTGGATTCAGATGGCTTTTTTGCTGCGCCAGGCCAAGGCCCGCTGTACGTCCTTTCTGCCGGAAAGGACTTTGCAGCTTCCTGCAACTTTACTAAAGACATGAAAGATGCGGCAGTCCCCCTGAATCTTCCGCTTGTCAGCATTCCATTAATTCTTCAAAAACCGCCTCACCTCCGGTTACAATGTTGGTTGTGATCTGTGTTCCACGCAGGCGTTCCAAAGCCGCTTTGAGAGCCGCATAACATTCACCACTGGTCACGCGATTCGTGGCCCTCAGCAAATCATGGGCTTTGAAATGCACAACTGGAGTAATCGCCTTGCCGTCATTCAATGACGCCATCAGATGCGAAATTCAATAGATCAAGATGTCCCATCGTGATCGCTCGCCAATCTCTTTGCCGACGGAGCGATCTCAATAGCGACGGCCCCATGTTCATACCGCCGAGTGAGAAGATCAGGTTTCGTCGAAAGCGGGAATCAAAGGGGGGAATCAAAGGGGGGAATCAAAGGGGGGAATCAAAGGGGTCTCTTTGATGAAAGAATTGATAGACCATCCTGACCAACCTCAATCGTAAAGTGACGAATGGATGTTTTTCGTTGATACTTTCAGGACGAAATTATGCGACACGTCCTTGACGTCTGCATCAAAGAGACCTACCTTTGTGCTCCCCCAAAATCTTCTCAACATCGGACGCGACGTCGTGATGAGCCCATGTGCATCAGCGTCGCAGAAGTAGGCAAGGTGCCATTCATTTCTGGTTCAACAACAAATGAAGTGCGGGTGCCACCATTGATGGCCATGAATGCGATTCATCCTGAATGGATGCCAGAAACCCGAATCTGGCACCTTGGTCAGGACGCCGAAGAAACAAAAAGCAGGCCAATCTTCAATCAACGAAGATTGGCCTGCCGGGAATTCGTGCGATCGCGTCTTTCGTCGAAACTACTCACCACCATCGCACATCACCTTATTCGCCCACAGGCAGGATCGCCTGTGCGCTGGAGAATCGGGTAGTCCCTGCCAAGGCACGGTCGTTGGAGCTACAAAGCAACCCCATCGATTCTGGCCCAAAACAGGCTGCTGCGCTGACACTGTTTTACCGGGGCTTGCGACACGAAAGCCAATGTTGTTGTTCTCGTTCGCCGGGTTGTTATCGTTCCGAATCGACGACGACAAGTTGTTGGAGTTGTTGTTCCAACTGCCGCCGCGGATCCCGCGGGAAGACGAACCCACAATCCCGATTCCCCTTTCTACAGTCAGCGGCTCAACACCGCTCGACGCAGACCCACACTTTGTGCGTGCTTCACATGCGCAATCCAGGCACGCACACTGTTTGTCAAACTGGAGCCGGATCGCCGGCGCTGTCTCATCTCCCACCGCATTTTGTGAAATCGGTCCTGAAACCGGCGAGCAGTGGCCGCTCGCACTCGAACGCGGCCATCCGAATACACCACAAATCCCACAAAGTCCACGCCACAGCGAGTGGGAATTAGCCGGTACTTGTCAGGTTTCCAATGGGCAGGCCGCATTTGTGGATCTGCACATCGAAAAGGTCGCCACCAACAGGCCAGACGTGTCGCACGCAGGGCACCTTGGGAGGCAGCCAGAAGATTTTCGAAAGAAACGACTTCTTCAAACAGATGCTTATGACGTTGCATCGCCACTGGCTTCCCTGATCGAAGAATGTTTTTGCCAGTTTCTTCTCACGATTCACTTCCAAACTCCGCACCATTGTGATTGACCCCCAACGGGGTCGCACATCAAAGCCTGGGGTCGCCGTGGTAACGGCGCACCCCAGGTCAACGTGCCAAAAACGGCCCGAACCCCAACGGGGTTCCACAACGCGCGCATTGTTCGTGCATGTCGTCCGCACACATGCCCATGTGGAACCCCGTTGGGGTTCGGATCGACTTCGGCCAACCACCTGGGGTGCGCCGCGATGCGGCGACCCCAGGCTATGTTGTGAAACCCGTTCCGGGTAAATCGCATGGGATCACAATTTTGACCCCAACAGGGTCGCACATCACGTTGTCAACGGCAACTTTCCTACTGCCCACTGTAGGCCGCTTCCACCAGTCATTCCTGAATGTCGAGCGCGTGATCCGCCAGCCGCTGGCCGAAAATGAACCGCTGATTTTTAGGAAAACTATCAATCCGATCCAGCAGCCATTTGGTGAATTCATACCACTTCATCAACACGACCGGGGGATCGGTTTTGCGGGCCATAATTGCTGGGCCAAAGTAGGTCCTTTCTGCTGGAAAGAACTTCCGCCGAAGGCAGACCGGCAACTGATGAGGCAGGCTGATTTTGGCCATCTACTTGCACTCAGGTCGCGGCAGGCCGCGAAGTCCTTTCCGGCAGAAAGGACCTACGCAAAATTCACGCGCCGCCTGCGGCGACGCTCAAAAATGCAAAAGCCCAAAACACAAAGGGTTAAAGTCAAAAAGGGAAAAGGGTTATTTCCTCCTCCGCCCCCGGTACCACCAACCGGAAAGACCCATCACCGACAACACCCACGACGACGGTTCCGGTACGGCTACGGCGGATGAGGAAAGACTTGCGACACGAAAGCCAATGACGATGCTCTCGTCCGCCGGGCTGAGATCGTTCCGACGCGACGACGACAAGCTGTTGGAGCTGTTGTTCCAGCTGCCGCCGCGGTACCCGCGGGAAGACGAACCTGAACTGTTGTTTAGTTCGCCTGACGTTTCTTCCCACTCCCAAACATTCCCGCCGAGTCCCATGATCCCATACGGACTCAAACCCCCTGCCTGCGTGATGTCCGCTGGGCCTTGACCAAACAACTGACTGTATACCGCTGTATTAGCACCTGTGCCGCTGGCAACCGCCGTCGGGGCGGTATCGCTCCCGTTGGGAAAGTTGAAATACGTACCGCTGGCGGGATCGTAGTACGCCGCCTTGTACCACTCGTCAAAGCTCGGCAAAACGAAGTTTGTTCGCAGGCTCCGATACGGATTACTCGCGTTGTAGTCGAGCGTGTCGGCAATCGTCCAAGGCGTGATGTTTGTGTTTACTCCACCCGTCGCTTGATACGCCGCAAATCCCCCCGTACTCGTGTTCAGCCAGTTCACAAAACGAGCCGCCTCGTTCCAGGAAATACCTGTCGCTGGTTTATCTGCACTGCGGGTGTCCTTCGTGATCGCAAGACTGTTGGCGGTACCAAAGTTTGCGTTGTACTTGGTGATCATGTCCTCGCTGACTTCATACGTCCCAAGCTGGTACGCGTAACTCACCGCGCCCGCAGGATTGGGGTCACCCGTCGTGTCAGCCGCATTCCCCGCGCTGCCGATCGTGGTGAAGTCCATGTTAAACGCATTGCCCCCGCTGCCGAAGGTGATGATACCTGCAGAAACGGAATCGCTCGACGAAATCGCGGTGATCACCAGACTGGTGATCACCGTGAATGTCCTGAAAAGTCCTTGCATCCTGATCATATTGCTACTCTTTCAGTAAGAAACTTCTGTGTCCAGACAAGGCGGATGACAACATCCAAGCAGAAACCCAACCCAACCATGGCCGCAAACTACCCCCCCCTGTCAGTTGCAATCATCCCAGATTGCGAAATGTCCAATTTCTTCAAAAATTCCCGACGCGCGGCTGAGATCAACAGTGGACGTAATTGTGATTTGGGTGCTTTACCGCAAAGCGGTTCGAGAAATTAGCCGGTGCAACAACAATTGTGCCACCCACCTGGCTTGCTCCTGAACAACAATTGTGCCACCCACCTTGTTTTATCCTTTGCAACATCTTCAGTCGCACAAGATTGTAGGTCAGCACTCCGGTCCATAGCTCGCGGCGAAAGGTCCACGCCCGCAGCATTCTTAACGATCAGCAGGGTCACGCCATCGACGTCATGACTGTACGCGGAAAAGAAACTTAAAATTTATGAACGCGACGGATAGCGTTCTTCAACGCTGCGCGGTCGTCGCAATTCACGGTCGCCAAAACGCAAAATTCCCGTGGACAACGCCATTCGGGTCAGGAACCGAAAACCGGAGTTCAAGGTACTGCGACCGTAAGCGAACCAGGAGTGCGACACATCAGTGCCGCATTTCCAACGCGGCAAAGAGGCGATGTAAAGGGTTTCAGTTCGTCGTGTGTCACCGCCAATCGTGATGCCACCGCCCTCCGCGATTGCGTCCCCGAG
>Ga0335398_10003245_pt1 | contig 24204 bp, 21 predicted proteins | sample BON03_FD_205742 | JGI IMG/M metagenome (GOLD analysis project Ga0335398, IMG submission 205742) | Freshwater microbial communities from Lake Bonney liftoff mats and glacier meltwater in Antarctica - BON-03 (spades assembly) (version 2) | ecosystem: Environmental > Aquatic > Freshwater > Ice >... | reverse complement strand
CGGAGGGCAGCCCCGCGAGGGGTGAGCGCAGCGAATCAAAGCCTCCTGTTTCCACGACATCAGCCGGATTGGATCGCACCGGCTCAACAAGATCCAAGATCGCCAACCCGCTTTTGGTTGGCGGTCGTTAAGAAACAGAAAAGCAAGCGTGGTATCGGACGCCGAGCGGAATGCGACTTGTCCTCCGTAGCTTTAGCGAAGGGGGAAGGCGCGAGAGACGGACAGAGGCAGTCTTAGTATCTTCATAGTAGCGATTGAAAGCAGGGAACCGGAGCGCAGCGGAGATAGAGTGCCCGGAGGGCAGCCCCGCGAGGGGTGAGCGTCGCGAATCAAACCATCCCGAGGAAGCCTGTGAGTAGCAAAGGAAGATACCGGGGTTGTGGACCCGTTGTCGGAAACACCAATGAAACACAGAGATCATGAAAAGTGTGTCAACCAGAAGACAACATGCAGGAGTTCCTGCCCTTTTCGTTCGGGTTCCGACCGGGACGATCACAGCATCAGGCGCTGGAGGTGTTGGACAAATGGTTCGTAGAATCAGTCCAGCCCGCGTGTGGGGGGAGGACCTTCATGGTGCGATATGCCGATGACTTTGTCATGGGCTTTGAGCGATTGGAGGATGTTGATAAAGTCCAGCGGGGGAATCGCGAAGCGGTTTGCCCGTTTCGGGCTGGAAATCAATACTGAGAAAACGCGGTTGGTGCGCTTCGGGCGGCCATCGCGGATTGGAGGAAGCGGTGAGAAACCCGAGACCTTCGACTTCCTTGGCTTCACCCACTATTGGGGGAAATCAGTGAAGGGCAATCAGGTGGTGAAGAAGAAAACCGCGGCGGGGCGGTTCCGACGGACGCTGCAAGCGATCAAGGAGTGGGGGATGGAACACCGTCACCTACCCATGAAAGAGCAGCAGCGTAAACTCAATGAGAAGCTGCGTGGGCACGATTGCTATTACGGAGTCACCGGTAACATCCGCATGCTGTCACGGCTGCGGTATGAGGTGGCGAAGTTGTGGCGCAGGTGGCTCCAGCGGCGCAACCGCAGCAGCAGCCCGAACTGGGAAAAGTTCCAAGGCATGCTGCGAGTGTTTCCCTTACTTCCAGCTCGCATTATTCACTCCAGCATGCAATGAAACCACAACCTCGAGGAACCGGATGCGTTAATTGCGCTCGTCCGGATCAGTGGGGGGCGTCGTCCGGCCATCAGGTCGGGCGGCCCTATCCCGGAAGCAGCTGTCGCCGATCCAACAGGGTCGACTGATTCGGGTGGTTTGCTTCTTCTGACATTCGCTTCTGTCGAACCCGAAATCATAGCCGCTTCCAGACGGCGAGCAAGAATCGCTTCTTGGAGAAATCCGATTGCCCCATCCCGCGAACCGATTCGCGATTTATGGAATCCACTACAACGAGAGCCGATGACGCGACTGCGACTCCTAGGAATTTGCTTTTTCAACCCCTCGGCTCCCTTCCCGCCGAAGGCCCGGGGTCGGAGGGGGGTGATTGAGTCGCGTCCAATCCATCAAGGAGCAAATTGAACCCAAACTGGAAGTCATGCAGACCGGAATGCCGGCCAGAGATCACGCTTTCCGTCAGTGCCCGCATGTGGGGATACTGCACAGCGGGAAGCATGGGGAGGAAGTCCCGCGCGGCGCTGGCGTAGCGTCCCGGCTCCAGCGGAAAGTTCAATTCTTGGAGCGTGAATCCATAGAGATGACTATCCAGAGCATTCCATGCCTGATCCGCCGCTTCGTAAGAAAACCCGGCCGCATACAAGCAGCCGAGCGTGGCATCGATCAGCCGGAGCATGGCCGGACCGATGTTGATCCGCGAGACCACCAGCAGCGGAGTCCACGGGTGCTTGAGAAACACTTCACGGGCCGAGACCGCCCGCTGACGCATCGCGGATTTCCAATCTCCGCCTGCAACCGGAAGCGTGATCCGGCCCGCGATGATATCGACCATGCCATCAATCAAGTCGTCTTTGTGAGCGACGTGATTGTAAAGCGACATCGCTTTGACCCCAAGGGCGTCGGCCAGCAGGCGCATGGAAAGGGGACCGAGTCCCCTCTCGTCCGCCAGGGCAATCCCCGCCTCCAGCACCCGCTCCCGCGTCAGCGGCAGCCGAGTCGCCGTCACCAAATTCGCCCTTTTGCGGGAGCGCGGGGCGTTTTTTTGACTGACATACTTACAGCGTAAGCGTATTGACAGGTCACGTCAAACTTACGGCGTAAGTTCGTAACGTCTTCGACTCCATGAATCACCCCAAAAGCGAAACCCCCTTCATGAAAATCTGGACCTGCCGCCGCTATGGCAGTCCAGAAGTGTTGAAGATGGAGGAGCTGCCACGTCCCGTGCCGAAAGCAAACGAAGTCTTGGTCCGTCTATCCGCAACCACCGTTTCCTCCGGCGATGTGCGGCTACGGACGCAAAAACTGCCCCGCGGCTTCGGGCTAATCGGGCGCTTGATCTTCGGAATCCGGGGACTTCGGCAACCCGTCCTCGGCACCGAATTTTCCGGTATCGTTGAAGCCGTAGGCGCGTCCGTCACCTCGTATCAGATTGGCGATGCGGTCATTGGATTCGCCGATACAGGGATGCGCTGTCATGCGGAATACCGAGTCATGTCGGTCGTTCAGGTCCTCGTGGCCAAGCCACCGAATTTGAATTTCACCGAAGCGGCCGCGATGTGTTTTGGAGGCACCACCGCGCTGCATTTCCTGCGCAAAGCGGGCTTGGCGGCGGGCGAAAAGATTCTGATCCTCGGAGCCTCAGGAGCCGTCGGCAGTGCCATGGTCCAGTTGGCGAGGCACTTTGGAGCCGAAGTCACCGGTCTCGCCAGCACGCGAAACCTGGAGTTGGTGAAATCGCTGGGAGCCCAGACCGTGATTGACTATACCCAACAGGATTTCACGACTCTGCAGGGCGGCTATGATGTGATCGCCGACACAGCGGCGGTCAGTTCGTTTTCCCGTTGCCTTCCTCTTTTAACTGAACACGGGCGCTATCTGGCAGTGGCGGCGGATTTGCGGGGAACGTTAGCACGACCGGTGGGCACCAGGAAATCCATTGGCGGTCCGGCTTCCGTGACCCTGGAAGCAGTCAGGGAACTGGCCTCATTGGCCGAGGCTGGGACCTTCAAATCGGTGATCGATCAGGTCTTCCCTTTCGCCAGAATGAAGGAAGCCCATGCCCTCGCTGAAACCGGCCACAAGCGCGGCAGTGTGGTCGTCACTCTCAACGACACCCCGTCCTAAACTCCACCCTTCGCCCCCAGGGAACAGATGCCGAACGGATACCCAATTTGCAGGGACAGGCTATTTATTCGGCTACCAATTATTTAATTCCCATATTTTTCAGGTTGGGAAGATCAAATTGAAAATACCGGACCGGATTATTAACCTGTTCCCGAGAATTTTAGGGTCAGTAAAAGTCACCGAAGACCGGCGGAATTTCGCGCATGATGGTGCGGAGACTATGCCCTTCGCTGCGGAGTTCGGCATCGAGACGCTCGTTGTCCGCCTCCGTCGACTGGAGAAGACGCTCGACGAGGGGGCGGTAGAGTTTGAGAAAGCGCTCCGAATAGGGGTGCCGGGGGTCGCTCCAGTGCGCGATAAGGCGAACCTTCGTCTGCGGACGATTCCAGAGGAGGCGTCCGTATTGCAGACGCGCCCAATCATCGGGTACAAAATAAGGGTCGAATTCTCTACCCCCTTCAGGTGCCTGTTCCAGCAATGTGGTGCTCATGACGATATCAGACCGAGCAATCGGGCGTACTCCTGATGGGCTCGGTCCCGAGGCTCGTTTCGCTTCAACTTTGGCGAGAGCAAGTCCGGGACGGAGGGGACTTCGACAATTAGGTTCCCGTACGCTTTTTTGACGCAACGAGTCTTCCACCCTTCCGGCAGATCCCGCAGGGCAAAGTGCGGCATCAGATTCACATGCCACCCGTGTTTCTTCTCAAATTCGCTGCCGATCATTGCGTCGTAAGCAAGCTCTGCGACCGCCTCACTATCGGTAATGGGATCAACATCCATGCTGTTCTCGGGAAGAGGATCGTCTCTCCCCGCCATCGCTGCATGGTAGAGGATGCCAGCCGATCCGATGAGAATCATCTCGGCGGGTTCCTTGAGCTGACCTCCCCACTCTTCAAGCCAGGCAGTCACCTGGCTGGGGAGTGATAGGTTGCGAAGGGGCATCGGCTGATCCTAACCCATCGAGAGACCATGTGCAACGGTTCTGACGACACGTGTAGAACGACAATTAAAACTGAACCCCAACGACAGCTGTGGAACACACTCGCCGGTCGTCAATCTTTCCCAACACAACCGCAGGGAGGGTCCTTATCGGCTGTGTTGGGAAAGAATGATGACCTCTCGATTTGGCCGTGGAACAATTCATTTTCTAATTGTCGTCGAACTCAATTATAGTTGTCGTCAGACAACACGGCCCTGACGACTTCGTGAGGCATCCTCGTCCCACTGGTCAAATAGGGGATTGGTTCCCTGAGCGGTTTTCCTGCGAAATTCGGCAGGAGCGAAACGCTGTCAGATTGCGAATTGGTTCCCTTCTCTGACCCGAATGGTACGGAATTAAGCCGGCTTGCGGTATTTTCCGCGGTGCTGAATTTCGGTGAATTCGCGCCTTGGTTTCGTAAGGTATTGATAGGACTTGGGGCGGCTTTTCACCGCCCTTGGCTCCTGTCTTCCGGGCCGAATCGGGATGATTCGTTCTCGCAGACATTCCTTGAAAAGAGAAAGCGCCTCGGCGAGTCGCGGCGAGTCGCGGCGAGTCGGCGCGGGTGCCGCAGCAGACCGGCGAAATCCTTGAGACTGGTATCGATAAGGTCGAGGGTCGCCTTGAACCCGATCTCCCCGAGTTCTATCGCTTCGCCCTGGATCGCCTCCGCCTGTCTGGCCTTGATAAGGTTATACGCGATCTGGATCATCTTGAAAGTGCGGCGTGCCATCGCAGGGGTCTTCACACGGAGCATCTCGAACTTCATTGTCGTCTTGATGTCGCGGATCTTCACTTCGATTCCCCAGCGTTGAAAGTAAACTTCAGAGATCTCCTCGCTCGGATAGATTTCCTCGTCCAGGAGGGTTGTGACAAGATAGATGGTCCTCATTTTCCCGTCCCGCCCCACCAACCCCCTTTCACCCCGCTTCTCTCCGGTCCAAGGGCGGCTTCAAGGCCCTCCCGTCAAAAGCAAATTCCTAGCAGCGGGGTGTCCCAGGAAGCCATCGCTTTCGCCGGTCACAATGAACTCGATAACCTCATTCTCATTTATGATTCCAATGACGTCACCCTCGACGCCATGGCCAAGGTGACGCAGCGGTGGGACACCGAGAACTATTTTCAGAGTCTCAATTGGGACGCCGTCACCGTCGATGGGCACGACATGGCCGCTTTCTTCGCCGCCTTCACGGCCGCCAAGGAAAGTGACAACGGCAAGCCCATTAAAACTGCCAGACAATTTGCAGCAAACTTACTTGCCTTGTTCTTCACGGCTGGCTAAGGTCTCCTCATGAAGATGATGAATTCGGTGAAACGACGGCGTTTGTTGGTGCCGACGGGACGGGAGTTGGCGGAGGCCGGTCTCGGGAAGGGGGAGGGGGAGGCTCCGCAGGTGGCGATTTATCACGTGGTGACTCGTATCGTTGATTGACTTCGATACCTCAGTCCAAGCTAGATTGGCGTCGCTGTGAATGAAGGTCGTTTAACCTCCCCTGCGTTGTCGTTTTCCGCTGGAGACGGAGCAACCGAGCGGAGCGAGAGAGACTACCTGAAAGGTAGCCCGAAGGGGCAGGCCGGGGGGCCTGATCAAAAGGAGCATTTACGAATGCTGCTGCGGATGTATGAACGATTTTGATCAGAGTTTTGCATTCGCAAATCTCGGCTCCTTCGGGCTTCGCTTCACTCCGTCTAAAATGCTCGGTCGCATTGTTCGGGCTGCCGGATTCTTTCTTACTGCCTGATGTCGAATCCTCTCCACGTTCTTTTGGAGGTTCCGGAAGGATGTCAAAAGGGTGCCTCCTTGGGGCTCACGAACGATGAGCTTTTGCGGCGATTGGGAGGGCTCTATTCGCGGGGATATTGCGCGAGCGTGGCAGCCGAGATCGCGGAGGCGGAAGAGCTCATTGCCGGGCGGATTCACGAGGTTGAGGGGGCGGCGCGATTGGAGGAATACTCGCCTGCCGAGCGGAAGAAAATGATCGCGGCGGCTAAGGTCCGGGGCGAGCGCTTGTTGGCTGAAATTCATGCTCGCTACAGCGATCGCATGCATTCGTTGAGCGAGTTTTTCAAGGGGCTGCTGCACCGATTTTGCCCTCGCTCCGCTCCCGCTTTACGTCTTGGGATTTTTTCCTCCAAAAATCGGATGTTGTTAGCTGCCTGAAAAGCAGCCGGTATTCTTGTTGGTATCACCGGGAAAACGGTCGAAAGGGAACCCTCTGGGAATCGCGGTTTCGGAGTGTCATTGTGGAGGATGGTTTGGCGGCGCGGACGATGGCGGCTTACATCGATCTCAACCCGGTGAGAGCTGGGATCTGTGACGATCCGGCAGATTATCGTTGGAGTTCCTCCGGGGAAGCCGTCGGTGGTGGTCGGGGGGCGAAGAAGGCCCAGGAGGGTTTGGTGCGGGCGATGTATTCGTTCGGGAGCCGGGCAGTGAGTGCGCGGAGTTGGGCGCAAGGCGGAGTGGGTAAGGAGTATCGCAAGATTTTGATTTCAGATGGGATGGAGCAGGGAGAAGAACGAGGGAATGTGAAAACGAAGCAGCGGGTGGTGGTTCGTAAGGGCATGAACCGGGAGAAGGCGGAGGCGGAATTGGCGCGACTCTCGGAGGAGAAGGCGCGGGATTTGAAGATTTCCAAGGTGATTCAATGTCGGGTCCGCTATTTCACTATTTCACGGATGGCGCGGTGATTGGATCGAAGAGTTTTGTCGATGGGGTATTTCAGGCGAGCCGGGAACGGTTCGGTCCGAAGCGGAAGGATGGGGCAAGGAAACCGCGAGGGTCCCTCGGAGAAATGGCAGGCGAAATTTGGTCGCTGCGGGATCTGAAAGAAAAAGGAGTGCCGTAGTTTAGGGCAACCCAGTCTTCCGTTGCGAATGTTGAGCGATCGATCTGCAAGAGATATTGTAAAAATGAAAGACCTCCCCCTCGACTTCGATCATTCACTTTCCCGCAGTAATAGCGCAAGATCTTCACCGCCTCCGACTTCATCGCCGCCGCTCTGCTCCACCTCCCACCGAAAGGCCAGCAAACCGTCCGCTACTTGTTATCTGGCAGGCCATCAAGGAATGGATCCCGGATGACGACCCGGACCTGAACTGGTTCAACCAGGAAAGGGACCCCACCGGCGCAGAGCCCGAGTACTTCGACCAAAGCCCCGCCTGGCAGCCCAAAGAGAATCCCGCTCGACGACGGCCGGACTCTCGTCCTCGACAACAGCTGACACGCAAGAAGCTTGGTGACCTGAAAAAACCGCTGCCAAAAAAGAACTTGGCAACGCGGGCTGGGAATCTACGCACTCCTGCAGTGAAAATCGTGCGAAAGTCTCCTGGTTCCAATAAAATGTGGCGTCGACTAGGGACTCTTCCTGCCGGAATCCCCACAACCGCCACACCAAACCACCGTCTCCGCCCCTCTTTCCCCCCGCAACCCCCTTTCACCCCCCTCCGCTCCGGTCCAAGGGCGGCTTCAAGGCCCTCCCGCCAAAAGCAAATTCCTTGGCGCCAGCCAAAGCCCTGAGAGACGGGGATGGCGCTCGTAAACCGAAACCATGAACCGAAAGGAGAACGTAAAAGTAATGAGCGACTGAAAGACTCTACTGAAACCCGGCGGGAACCAACCCGCCCGGAAAGGGTTGACCACCCACCGGAAGCGAGCCTTGGTTGGCGACCAGAAATGGCGTCTTCAAGCGTAGGCAGCAGGTCGTAAAGCCGTGTGATTGAGCCTCGAAATGCTTATTGATGGGGGAGCCTTCGTTTTAGGAATAGCGGGGGCAACACTGAAGCGCCGAAATGGTCTGGCGCGGAAGTCCGCCCGGGGTCTGAGAGCAGGGCAGAGCGACAAATAGGGTTTCCAGGGAAGCTGGGAATGGGAGCGCAGCGGACATAGAGTGCCCGGAGGGCAGCCCCGCGAGGGGTGAGCGCAGCGAATCAAAGCCTCCTGTCTCCTCGGAATGAAGCCGGATTGGATCACACCGGCTCAACAAGGTCCAAGACGGTGAACGCACTTTCCGTTCGCAGTCGCCAAGAAATTGAAAGTAACCGAGGTATCAACGCCGAGCGTAATGCGAAGGCCGAGAGATGGGCAGAGGCAGTCTTAGTATCTTCATAGTAGCGATGGAAAGCAGGGTAACTCACCCAAAGGAGCCTGTGATTAGCAAAGGAGGATGCCGGGACTACGGACCCGTCACTGGAAACGCACCTGGGACCTGAGCCCGGATCAGTGTGTCTCACAGAAGGTGATGGACAGCCTTGGGGGCGAAACCGTAGCTTGAGGAACCGGATGCGTTAATTGCGCTCGTCCGGATCTGTGGGGGGCGTCGTCCGGCCTTCGAGCCGGGCGGCCCTATCCCGGAAGCAGTTAGCAGGCAGGTTTCGGAGATTCTTTCATATTCCCTTGTTTCTTGGGGCCTCTGGCGCTTAAAGCCAACGACTGGCAGCTTACGAGCTGGATCCGTCACCTTGTCTAAGGAGGAACATTCACCGCCGTGGAAACGCCAGTGGTTTACTCGCTCGTGCCAGCGAATCAAGATTCACCCATCCTTCATCAGGGCCTCACTCTTTTGGATCAAGACGTGCAAGATATGAACGCCACCAAGCCCGCAACCGACCATCGCTCCCGCATTCAATGTGGCTTGATCGTCATACTGCTGATTCCACTCGGCCTCGCCACGCGGATGTTCGATTGGCTTCCGGAGTTCATCCGCGACCATGCCGGCGATGCACTCTGGGCAGCCCTGATCTATTGGGGAATCGCGCTGGTGTTCCCAAAACTTTCAATCCGCACACTGGTCATTGGTTCGCTGGCATTCTCATTCGCGATCGAACTGAGCCAACTCAGCAGCCATCCCGCGCTGCTTGAGGCTCGAGCCAATCGCTTCGGGGCGCTGGTGCTTGGCCACGGTTTTCTGTGGGTCGACCTGATCCGCTATACCCTCGGAGTCGCCACCGCAGCATGTGTCGACTTGCTCTTGGCAAAGCATCGGACATCAAGGCCTCCCATGGTGGATCCTTCCGACCGATAACGCTCGCGGTGCGCCGCAAAGAGAGTTCCGAACGAACTCCGAATCATCGATCCTATCGATGTTGTGCCTTTCAAAAGGTATTTTGAGGAATTGTAGGCAGTCCCTATTCTTCTCGCTTCTCGGGCCATGCTGATCGGGCAGGCCAAACGAATCCATCTCATGCACCGTGCAAGACTCCTGCCCCAGTAATACCGCGAAACTGATCGCGCAATGCATCCTCCTCGCGGCACGCGACAGGAACCTGCAGTCACTTGTCGCGGAGGGTGAGCCAGACGCACTTCGCCGAATCCTCACGATAGATCACGACCGGGACTGGCTGCTTACCGCTCTCAAGATCGCTCCGGCACGCTGGTTCTTCCTAGGCGTGGAGCGCCTGCTTCTTCCGGGAATCATCACCCACTACCTTGCTCGCAAACGACAGATCGAGATCGAGGTCGAGCAGGCCATCGCCCACGGGTGCCGGCGGGTGGTCGTGATTGCAGCGGGCTATGATACCTTGGCGTGGCGCCTCCATCGCAAACATCCGGCAGTGCAATTCATCGAGCTGGATCATCCCGCCACTCAGCAGGTCAAACACGAGGCTCTGGGCCAGGCATCCAATTTTTGCTTCCAGCCGATTGATCTGGTTGCCGAACTTCCGTCGACGGCTCTATCGAAAATTTCATCCGAAGCCATCCACCCGACAGCCGTCGTCGTCGAGGGGCTGACGATGTACTTCCAGCCCAATCGTGTGGCCGAACTGATGCGGGATCTTTCAAGCTGCGCTGGCCCGGGGGGATCCGTCGTCTTCACGTTCATGGAACGTGATAAGACCGGATCAATTGCCTTCCGCCGCGAGAACCCACTAGTCGCGCGTTGGCTCAAAGCCCGCAGTGAACCGTTCCTTTGGGGCATCTCCCGAGACGAGCTTCCAACCTTTCTCAAGACGAGTGGGCTCGAACCCGATCGGCTAGCCGATCACGAAGTCTTGCGTCGAGAACAACTCCAACCTCGGAACATCGAACAGCTGCCACTCGCTGAGGGCGAACTCATTTGCACCGCCTCACCTCTCTCCCAATGAACACGGAACTCCTCTGCAACGACAAGCACTCGAAGCTGAACCCAACCCGGGTCGCCAAAGTCCTTCACCCGAGTTCGGAAGAAGAAGTGATCGCCGCGATTCGGCACGCGGTTGACAAAAATTTGCCGGTATCGATCTGCGGGGCGCGCCATGCCATGGGCGGCCAGCAGTTCGGTGCCGACACCCTGCTACTCGACATCTCCGGACTGACCCAGTTGCACCGCGTTGATGATCAACGGGGGCTCGTGGAGGTCGGTGCCGGGATCATGTGGCAGGAGCTGATTGAAGGCCTGAACATGCAACAGGCAGGTCGCGATCTGGTTTGGAGCATCCGCCAGAAACAAACCGGAGCGGATGACCTCACCATTGGAGGTTCACTCGCCGCCAATGCCCACGGCCGGGGACTTCAACTCCGCCCCCTGATTGACGACGTGGAAGCGTTCACTCTCATCGACGGGGATGGGCGTCGCCATCGATGCAGCCGAAGTGAGAATCAGGAACGATTCAGCCTGGCCATCGGTGGCTATGGTTGTTTCGGTGTGATGACTTCCGTGCTTCTCAGACTGACACCCCTCCGCAAGCTGGAGCGCCTGGTCGAGATCGTGACCACCGATCAAGTGATCTCTGTGCTCGAGGAACGGATCAGGGAGGCCTGTCTCTACGGTGATTTCCAGTTTTCGATCGACGAGACCTCCCCCGATTTTCTCCACCTTGGGGTGCTCTCCAGCTACCGACCGGTTGATCCGTCCACGCCCATGCCGGCGACACGCGATGAATTGGATGCCAAAGACTGGGAGAGCCTGATTCATCTCGCGCACCATGACCGCGCCGAGGTGTTCAAGGTTTACTCGGATTTCTATCTAAGCACCCACAAGTCCCTCTACTGGTCGGACACCCACCAGCTCAGCGTCTATCTGGAAGACTACCACAGCCAGCTTGATCACGAGTGTGGTGCCGAGGTGCCTGCGAGTGAAATGATCAGCGAACTCTACGTGCCGCGCGATCATCTGACCTCCTTCATGGCCGCTACCGCGAAACTGCTCAAGGATGGCAGCGTGCCGGTCATCTACGGAACGGTCAGGCTCATCGAGCAGGATGATCAAAGCTTCCTCGCCTGGGCTCGGCAGAACTACGCCTGCATCATCTTCAATCTCCATACCGAGCACGACGAAGCGGGCATTGCACGCTCATCCGATGCCTTCCGCGCATTGATCGATCTCGCCTTGTCATTCGGCGGCTCCTACTTCCTCACCTATCACCGGTGGGCACGTCGCGACCAGATTGAGAAGGCCTACCCGCAGTTCCAGGATTTCCTCAAGAAGAAGGAGGAGTTCGATCCAAATCAACGTTTCCAAAGTGAGTGGTGGAGGCACCATCGGAATCTCTTCCAGAAGCCATGACGATCCACGAGCCCGCCACCCTGCTGACCGATTACCTGCTGGCGTTGCTCGGAGCTTATCTCGCTTGGCGTCTACATCGTCATCCCTCGATCAAAACGCCGGCAGTGCGCTGGTGGTTCCGTGCCCTCGTGGTTCTGGCCGTCTCGGCATTCGTCGGCGGCAGCTACCATGGCTTCGCGCCCAACCTGCCGCAGGTAGTCGATGACCTCTGGTGGCGGGTCGTCCTTTGGATCATCTGCCTGCTTGGTTACGCCCTTGGCAATGCGCTGGTATGCGAAGTGGTTCCCGACGACAAGCAGGCGATTTGGAGGCGCCTGATCGCTACCAAGCTGCTCATCGCTTCGGTTTCAGTAGTGCTCTTGCCCGAGTTCTTTGTGTCCATCGCGGGTTATGCCCCAGTGATGCTCGCCTGGGGAGTTGCCGCGCTGCTCTTGAGTCGCCCATGGCGCGGATGGATTCTTGCGGCCGTCGCCCTTTCTGCGATCGCCGCCTGGGTCCAACAAAGCGAAGTCTCATGGTCAGAACACATGAACCACAACGACGTGTTCCACCTGATTCAGGCCTTGGCGCTGATCGGTTTCTACCGGGCTGCCAAGCTGATGGGTGGGTCTCTGGAAACTGGCCGCCCACCTGCGACCTGCAGAGCCGCAGAAATCGACTCCTCCTGATGTCCATCCCGAGTGCTAAGGCCACGGGATCACACTCACCAGCGGACGGTGGTCTGCCACGATCGTTTCCTCCACCACCCGACAGGTCGCGCCAGCGCCTATCCCGCAGGTCACAACCCCCTTCTCCCCCATCCGCTCCGGTCCAAAGGCGGCTTCAAGGCCCTCCCGCCAAAAGCAAATTCCTTGGCGCCAGCCAAAGCCCTGAGAGACGGGGATGGCGCTCGTAAACCGAAACCATGAACCGAAAGGAGAACGTAGAACGAACGAGCCACTGCAAGACTCTACTGAAACCCGGCGGAATCGAGCGGAGCGAGATGGACAGGAGCGAACGCGACGTGCCCCGAAGGGCATACGCGTCAAGGAGTGGTCGCCGCTCAACGAAGTGAGGATCTTATCCCCGGAGGGGTCCAAGAACGTAGCCCCGGGTGAAACCCGGGGTCGGACGAAAGCGCAAGCAGGGCGCCCCGGCAGGGGCGCAAGAATTCCAAGATGATCTTCCGCCCCTACCAGACGTCAGACGTATCGATCATCAAATTCCACCAAACCTTGCTTCAACATCACGGTTATTTTATTTGTGATATCTGAGTGCATGTGGCTGTAAGGAAAAGCACTTTGGGCTAGACAAATCGGGCGATTCCTGATCAGTTACGACTGACATGAACTCTAAACTCGAAAACGTGTTCGCCGAGGATCCGCCCGCCGTGGTGCTCGGGAAGCTGGAAGTAGTAACTTTAGGCGACGAGGACTTGCCACGCGCCGCCCTGCTGCTGGAGGAGGAGCACTATCTGGGGGCCGCCCGCCCGGTGGGGCGCACCCTGGTTCAGGCAGTCCACCATCAGGGTCGCTGGGTGGCTCTGCTCGTGTGGGGCCCGGGGGCCCTAAGACTCGTTGATCGCGACGCCGACATCGGCTGGACCGACAGCCAGAGGGCCGAACGCATCGGACTCATCGTGCAAAACCGCCGCTTCCTCGTGCTCGCCAAAACCCGCATGCCCAACCTCGCATCCCGTGCGCTGGCTCTGGCCGTCAACGCACTGCCTGCGGCGTGGGAGCAGGCACATGGTTACAGGCCGTTGCTGGCGGAGACCTTCACCGACATCGAGGCTTTCGAAGGCACCTGCTACAAGGCAGCCGCCTGGCAGCCCTGCGGCATCACCAAGGGCTTCACCCGGGAACACCGCGCCGACTATTTTTTCCGCAACAACCGTCCCAAGAAACTCTGGCTGCGCGTGCTTCACCGCAACGCCGGCCCCATGCTTTGCAGCATCGAGATGCCACCGCAATATACTGCGGGACTCAACCTCAACAGCCCCGAGCGCGCCCTGCCATTACGTGCCAGGCAGCTTGAAAGCCTCCGCGATGTCCTGCGCGAGGTGCCCGATCCGCGGGCGCGCAACCGCAGTTTCCCTTGCTCATCGCTCCTCCTCCTGATCGCCATGGCGCTGCTGGCCGGGCGTAAATCCCTCGCCTCCATCCAGCGTTACGGACAGATGCTCACCCCCAAACAGAGAGCCACGCTCGGCTGGCCCTCCAACCGCGCTGGCACCTTCCGCCCCGCCCCGAGCTATTCCGCACTCTACAACCTGCTCTGCAAGATCGATCCCCACGGCTTCGCCGCCGCGCTCAACGGTTGGCTCTCCGCCCCTCACGGCACCCTCCCGCGCGGACTGGCTATCGACGGCAAATACGTGCGCAACATCGTGCTCACTCTCTGCCTGAGCGAGCACGAGAGCGGTGCGCCCGCCGGCATCGCCATCGCCACACAGGCTCCCGTGAGCGAGGAAACCAAGAAAGAGGGCGAACTGACCTGCGCCCGCCGACTCTACGCGACCACCCCGCTGCACGGCGCCACGGTCACTGGCGATGCCCTTAACTGCGAACCGCAAAGCATCACGCTGGTGGTTGAAAACGGCGGCGATGCCCTCTTCCAGCTCAAGGGCAACCAGCCCTCCGCGCTGCAATACGCGATGGACGTAGCGGCAAAACTCCCCCCCCTTTTACCTTTCAATCTGACGAACTGCACCACGGTCGCAAAGAACGGCGGGTTTATAAGGTCTATGCGATAGAGCCCTTGCGGGTGGGATTGCCTCATATCCGCACTCTGGTGGTCAGGGAAAAGACCGTGACCAAGACCGCCCGCAAGCGGTTCAAAGTCACCGCCGGGAAGACCGCCCCAACGGCACCACCTGCAACGGCAGTGAACGCAGCGGCACCGGACGTGAAACCTGATGGGGAGGATCCGGTCTCCTACTTTCTGGGCACTCGTCTGCCCGGTCCGGCGGAACCCTTCGCGCAGCTCATCCGGGGACATTGGGGCGGCTGTGAAATCCGCAACCACGGGACGCGCGACGTGCAATGGAAGGAGGACAAGACCCTTTCGGGCAACTGGGCGCTCAACGCTTCGCTGGCCATCCTGCGCGTGGCACTCATCTCGGTCAAATTCCGCCAGGGCGTCACCCTCTCTTGGCCTCGGATTTTTGAGCAATGTGCTCGCTCCACCGTATCTCCAATGTCCCTGGTTAATGGAAAATCAATCAAATGAAAAGACCGTGGCATTTTTAATGACAATGCCTTGACCTTCCGCCAGGTCATCTTCGAGGACCTCGAAGTGCTTTCGGCACAGGGGACTGATGGGAACGGCGACGGAACCCCGGATTGGGTGACTCTTCGGCTTCAGGAGCAAAATGGCATAGATAGGCCTACGCAAAAGAGCAAAGTTTCACCCGTGCAAATTCAGGGTCGGGTGAAATTTGCCGATCTAATGACTCTGCCAAACGGCGGTGGGCTTAACCTGAGCGCCGGAGATCGCTGGTATGTCGATATGGACCTCAGCTCCGGCGCCACCACGAATTTCGATGTCATTTTCGAAAATGGAGGACTCGTTGAAAGCCAGTCGGTTCTCTGGACTTCAACAAACCTTCTTGTTGAAGCCGCAATCACTTTGCGCAAGGGAGATTCCCTTCTCCTGACCGCCCACCCCGAGGGAGAGGTTCCAAAGGGTTCTGACAAAGTAAATCTTAACCTTGAGGGGCAAAGCTACTCCTTCGAGGGGAATAACCCGATGGAGTATCAGTTTAATAACGCTGCTACCCATAAGGTGGCTTTGATTTATCAAAAGGGTGAAGGAAATTCCCGCTCGCGACAGAAAAAAATAATCACCATCACCGTTCTTGAGGCTCCCGACGTGCTGAGTCCTGTTTGCGTGCCAGGTCACTTTCGACCATGGGATCTGCCCGCACTTCCTGCGGGCGTTGAACTGGAACTTGATTCCCGCATTTTGGTCGGCGGGATGACTGACTTGGGCGATGGCGCCACGCGTTACATGATTGCCACCGACGCCCCCGGGATGCGTTATGCGCACCTCCGGGTGGCGGGAGGGGGAGCCATTCTTTCCTCCATTCCAATTAGAAGCATGACCCTGCGAGACTCCGCGAACACCAGTGTGACTTTTGCCAGAGACTTCGCAGATGGTAGCTATCAAGTAAATATGCCAGTGGTCGTCAGTGAAATGTGGCCCGATGTCAGCGTCCACCACCACATCTTCCTTGCCGGGATCACCTTTGATACCGGTGAAATCGACAACGATTTATTCGCCGACGACTTCGATGACCTAGGTCAAGCCCTCATCACATTTATCAAAACCGGAACCGATGGAGCGGCCTGCCACCGAACCAGCATCTATCAAGGCGATGTGCGCATCGCCCTCTTCGACTAATCCCGGTTTGTTGGCCCAAATGGGCTTCGTTTACCATTCCAGATCTACGGCTACCTAAACTTCCATGTTCCAATTCCTTAAGACCCAAAAATGGTCCGTCCCCGTCATTGTTGCCCTCGGGGTGACTGTGCCTTGGGTGCTATGGCCAGGAGGGACAAGTGAGGATGGGGCAGGCACCAGCCCGGAGTCCGGGAGGCCTCCCGCTCGACTGGTCATGCCCCAACTGGTCTCGCCGGCTCAAGAAGGAAAGCCGGCCATTCTTGAACAAGCAGGCCTCTTCTCTGAGAAAAAAGCAGACGCTCCCAATGATGCCCCACAAACCAAAGGACGTCTCGTCGATATTCTTGGAGACTCGGAGTTCACCGCTCGTCGCCGGGTTGATCTGCTCAAATCGCTCGAATTGCCCCTGAGCGAAGAAGAAAAAGATGAGATCTACGCCTTCTTCCAAGCGACTGAACCGCCTGCCGAAATGCCTGTTGAGAGTTGGCGTTGGCTCATGGATGAAATCTTTTCCCTTCTCCGGCACGACGGCACCGACAACGCGAAATTCGCTTCCGGGCTTGCGGGGGTTTACCGAAATTCCAGTGGTGACCCAATCATTCGCGACTACGCCGTCCAGCATCTAGGACATCTCCTTTCGGCAGAAGGCCCTCCCGAACTCATCGTCTCCGTCCTTCGCGACGCCGCATCCGAGACCCAAAACACCATTGCCGGGACTGCCCTCCTGGCCCTCAACCAGAACTTCCCTCAGGATCTCCAAACCTCCGCCCAAGCGGTCCAACTGGCCTCCGACCCCGAGACCCATCTTACCAGTCGTCTCACCGCACTGCAGGTGGCCGCCGCACAAAGAAACCCTGAGGCTCTTCCTGTCGCTCTCACCTTGGCACAAGACTCTACCCAGCCTGTCTCACTTCGTGTTTCAGCGATCGCAGCGGTTGCCCACCTCGGTTCAAGCCAGGATCAAGCCACCCTTCAAAACCTTGTTTTGTCCCGCAATTTAAGAATCAAATCAGCTTCCTCTTCAGCACTCCAAAAGCTCACCCAAGAGCGCAGATAACTTTCCATCTTTCCTCACTCACTAACCTATTCCAAGTTATATCTCGCCTCATTCATCGATTTCAAGAATCCCGCTATCAATTTGTCTTCCTGGTCATCGCGCTTGCCGCCCTCGTTGTCGGATGGCCCTTCGTCAGGTTGACCCCGGAGGCCCGCGCGAATAACACCCCGATCCAAAGCACCTTTAACGTCATCTTCCCCGGTTATCCCGATGGCCAGGGTGGCACCGGCCCCCAAAGCGACCAGTTCAATAGCTACGGAATCGGCAGTGGCCCGCTCACTTTTCAGCTCCAACCCGTCGGACCCGTTCCCGGTGGCACCCCCACCATTGAGATCAACGACGCCACCCACGCCGATGCTTCAATTTCAATCGTTGGTGGCACCATCAGCATCACCGTTAACAACCCCGCCAACCACCTCGTTAATGGAAAGATAAAAATCACCATCACCTACCCCGATGGCTCGTGCTGGCACGGATATATTTCCCTGATCACCATGACGGAATGGAATATCAGCCAGCCTGTGGAAGTCAAACTCGCCGATAGTTCATTCTCGACGATCAATGCCCGAAGTTTCCACAACGCCACCGTTTTCCCCATCACCCGTTCGGAAGGTGGCAGCTTCAAAATCAAGGTTGACTACGATCTCAACGACAATGGCGCTGGAGGCGGAGTCAATGACTACCAGGTTGTCGTCAGCGGGCTTCCCGACCAGAATACCTTGACCGCCGACGCAGGCACCACCAGTCATACTTTTGAATTTACCATTCCCTCGTTTTCCCTTGCAGGTTATCAGATCAACGTTTCATTGATAGAGGTCGCCAGTGGCGAAACGGTCTACCGGACTCCGCTGACCATAGGGGGTTATGGTCTCTTTACCGGATGGGGAATCGATTACGATAACAATACTCCCGCCCCCTACAAGAGAGACGAGTGCGCTCCTTGTGCCTACTATCCAGCTACCGAGACGAACAAAAACCTGGAGCCTGCTGACGGAGAGGAATGCACCGCCGGGTTTGCAGTTTTCGGTTCTACCGAAGATGATCCAGGCAACGTCACTTTCCACGGAGGAAGCACCGCAGGCGGGGCCGGAGGAGGCTTCTTCCATCAGCACTTCGATAATATTGGAGGGAGTGCCGCCGGAGGAGGCGCTGGCCAGCCTGCCGCGCAAAATCCCGCCAACCCCCAGTCTCTTCAATTCTCGGGCACCGAAGGGGTCCAGGTCACGATGGACAGCACCGACAGCTACCCCGCCGAGCTTGTCACCAAAACCGGGATAATCACGGTTGAGGATGTCGTCAGCACTGGCTTCACCCTCAAATACTACAACACCGGAGGCACCAGCCCCGTCACCTGCCTTCAGATTCATCGGCCCACCACACTCGAAAGCGATGGTTCACAAGCCCTGCGATATCTCGAAGCCCGCTTTGGCGGAACGACCGTGGTCGAAACCAAATACACCCAGAAAGACGCTGGCGATGGCAGTTCGGTTTGGACCATCTACCAGGGAGCCGAGCTTGCCTCCAAGAGTCCAACGGCAGCTTACAACAGCGATTTTTTGCGCAAGACCGTCATTATGATCAGTGCCCCGGCCGGAGCCGAGCGCACCGAAACCATCACCGTCAGCGAACGACCCGCCGACACCACCACCGTGTGGGAAGAAATTTCCAAGGTTGAAAAAACCTACCGCACCTATGTCTGGGGAGACCCCATCATCAAGCTGGTGCGCGACCCCGGTGGCCTCGACCTCACCAGCACTTGGGAATATTACTCGGAGGCCTCCGATGGACGCAAAGTCGGCCTCATCAAGAGCTACCTTAGTCACACCGGAAACTGGTTCCAATATGAATGGGACGACAAGGGCCGCCTTTCCAAAGTCAAACGCCCCTTCCTCGATTCCGCCTTCGGAGCAGCCGATAGCCTTTGTGAGGTCACCGCAATGACCTACACCGGAACAGGCCTCTTCAATCGCCGCGAAACCGTTTCCATCAAAGGAGTGGCAGTCTCCGAAAACTACATCGCGGGAACTTCCGCCAGCCGCACCATGACTCGTGTCGATACCACTGGTGGCACCAGTGGACTGACCACCACAATTGCCCGTTCTTCGGTCACTCCTCTCACTGGAAATTCCTTCTACAAATTTACCGCTGATTCTTACCAGGTCACCTCGATCACCTATCCAGATGGCACCAAGCACACCTGCGCTTGGACCTATGATGGCACTCGCCACGTTCAAACTTGTAAGCAAGGAGACGCCGCCCTCACCCAGGGAACCAAAACCATCAAGGAAACGGATCTCCTCGGCAATCTCCTTGTCGTGAAGAACTACTCCCTGGATTTCAAAGATACGACTACAACTAGTGTTATCGAGAAACTCCTCAGCACCGTCACCCGCAGCAACCTCGATGGTTTAAGCCGCCCCCTCACGACCACCACCACCTTTGGCGGTGACTCACCCAATCAAGTAAGCTCGCTCAACCATGGCTGCTGTGGTCTCAAAACATCCACCGACATCAAAGGAATCCTCACCACTTATCACTACGATCACCTGAAGCGCCGCGAAACCACGACCTCATTAGGCGTCACCTTCGGCACCCAATACAATGGACTCGAGACCAAGAGTGTTCGAATCCCGGATGGTGATACCCCCCTTGATTCGCATTCTCACCTGACCGTCCGAGCCACTCTCCCTGCTACCACCATTGTCCAGGGAGCATCGATCTCAAACCTCGCAGGAGAAATTGATATCCGCTGGGCACCTTCGCCCCAGCACACCGATGGCACCACCTTGGTCAAAACCGATTACGCTTACCTCTACGGAGCAGGCACCACCACCACCGTTGACTATCCCGACGGAGGACAAAGTATCACCGATAGCCACCGTGACGGTCGCACCGCCAGCATTAGCGGGAGCGCTGTCAATAACACAACCTACCAATACGGCCCCAACCTCACCAACCTCGCTTATAGCAATGGAGCCGTCTTTGGTTCCAAGAGGATCGCAGCCAATGGGACTGAATGGACCGCCACTCTTCAAAACTTTCTTGGGCAATCCGTCCTTACTTACTTTGCCGACGGCAACATAGCCACCCAACACTACGACCCCTCAGGTCAGCTTGAGAGAAGTGTCGATCCCGATGGCGTCACCACCCTCTACAAGTATAACGATGAGGGACAACGGATCTACTCCGCCTTGGACCTCAACAATAATGACACCATCGATTTCGCCACTGACCGGATTACTTATTCAGAAAGTGATTATACCCATAGCTACGCCGGTTCCTTTTACGCTTACGAAACGGTTAGCAAAGTGTTCGACACCGGAGATAGCACACTGGCCCAAGCCTTCACCACCTCGATTACCCAGCGTTCTGTCGATGGCCTGAATTCGTGGAGCCTTCCCAAAAACGACTCCAACCTCCTCTCAACAACCGCAACCGTTCTCCAAGGAGGAGGGGATTGGGAAACCACTTCCATCAATCACACCGGTCTTGCCACGGTCGCAGACTACGAGGATGGCCTGCTCCAGACCCGGGAAAATCTGGAAAAGGGCACCACCAACTCCATCACCAAAACAACCTACGGCTACGATCTCCATAATCGCGTTGTCACCATCACCGATGCCCGGACTGGGGATACCTCACTCACTTTCTTCAACAATGATCAAACCAAGACCGCAACTTTGGAGCGTGCCACTGGCATCACTGATGATTTCGTCACAAGCTACACCTATGACACCATGGGGCGGACCTTGACTGTCGATGCTCCCGATACCACAGCCGCCACTAACATCACCCGGACCTCCTACGATTACCGCGGAAATGCGACTGCCGTCTGGGGGGACCAGACTTATGCTAGTTTTTACGATTTCGACGCTCAAGGGCGGATGCACGAGCTACGCACCTATCAGGGGTTGGCCCATGGCACCGAGCCAACCGCCGTAACTGCTGGTTCAGCCATCACCACTTGGAATTATGATCTTCAAAGAGGCTGGCTCTTAAACAAGGAAGACGCCACCAACAAGGGTGCCGACTACACTTACACGGATGCCGGACGTCTTGAGACCCGCAAATGGGCTCGCATCCATCCGGGCCAAACCCAACGTCTCCTCACCAGCTATACTTACGACGATCTCGGCCAACTCGACACGGTCGTCTACGCCAACGACGGCAATCTCACCCCCGATCTTGATTATAACTACGACCGTCTTGGACGTCTCGAGGAAGTCTTCCGTAATGGCGTCCTTCACACCGGATATGACTACAGTGCCGCCAACCTTCTCCTCACCACAGAGAACCTCAATCAAGATACTTCTGTCGCAAAGTCCCTTCATCGTTACTACCATGATAAGTTACGAACCCGCTCCGTCGCGATGAGTGCCCTTGGGCCCCTCGGCACCAATAACCTCGCTCAACATACTTACGCCTACGACTACGATAATGTCGGTCGCCTCGAAATTGTCACCCATGCCCCCACTCTCGATATCCTCGGCGCCGCCTCTGGCGGAGATGCCTTCACCTACAAATACCGCGCTAACTCTGGAAATCTCATTGAAACCCTCAAGGCGCCCCTTCACACCGTCACCAACACTTGGGATCCCTATCGCAACATTCTAGAGAACAAGCGGAATCACCTTGACACCACCGACTATTCTGCTTATGACTACAGTGTGAATGATATTGGTCAACGCACCTCAGTGAGCCAGAGTGGTGACGCTTTCAGCAGTAGCCACACGCTCAGCTGGACCTACAATCCCCGTGGCGAGATTGAGACTGAAACTCACAGCGACCCTACCCGCAACAATGCTTACCAGTTTGATGGGATCGGTAATCGCGAAAAAGCAGCCTTCGGCACCGTCACTCTTCCCACGACCGACAACTACATTGCGAATAGCTTGAACGAATACACGACCGTCCCCGGAAGTTTTGCCACTGCCCAAGATGATGATGGCAATCTTCTCAATGGTCCGGTTCCTGGCGATCGCGCGGGCCAAAACGCCAGCACGACTACAGCCAACACTCCATCCAATGCCACTAACCTTGTTTGGGATGGAGAGAATCGCCTCGTTTCACTCGACCTAGGTAGCAACACTATTACTTATGAGTATGACTACCTCAGCCGTTGCATCGCCAAGGTTGGTGGGGTGCGCCAAGCCCAAACCGAGCAATACTGCTATGATGGCTGGAATCTCATCGCCTTGAGCTATGGAACCACCAACACCCCCGTCTGCACCTTTACCTGGGGCCTTGACCTCAGCGGTTCGATGCAGGGTGCCGGAGGTGTGGGAGGCCTTCTCGTCACGAATCATGGATCATGGGAAGATGTCTACCCTCTCTATGATGGCAACGGCAATGCCTGCCAATACCTCAATAACGAAGATAATCCAAATTACACCGGGCAATTCGTAGCTCGCTGGGAATTCGATTCCTTCGGCCGCACCGTCAAAGGATCTGGCGACCCTCTCACAGAATGGATGCTTCATCGCTTCAGCACCAAGCAAACCGACTATGATACCGGATTACTCTACTACGGCTATCGTTGGTATAACCCCTATACCGGAAGATGGCCAAGCAGAGATCCCATCGGGGAGAAGGGTGGGATCAACCTTTATGGGATGGTGGGGAATAACAACATCAACTACTTGGATGTTCTTGGTGAAAAGGTATATGTTGTTGCGAGGGACTTGGCAGGGCTTGGGGTGGTAGGGAATCACATTTACATTGTTATTTTCCCAGATGATTTCGAAGACCTTAAGAAAAAGTGCCCAGATGTTAAATTGAGATCTTTAGATGGCAAGGGGGGGGCTAAGGCGGTGACTGTCGGAGGGCATAAGGACGAAGATGGAAATTTGGTTGGGAAAATGAATGAGGCCAATGAGATTAATGCTCTCAAGGAAGTCTATGGGGGCATAAAGAAAGTGTGGTATAAGCCTGATCTTGATGCTGAAATGAAGGAGGTTAAACCTCCTGAGGGAGTTACTCAGAAACAATTTGAGACCACAATTATCACCATTTGGTTAGAGTATGTAAGATACACAAATACAGAGCCAATTGAATTCGATTTAGGAGATTGTAATTGTGCCACTTGGGTTAACACAGCCCTGAAAATTGCGGGTGTTGACAAAGAGACGCGTGTTAAGAAAACCGAGTTTTGGGGTGTTGATTGGGGAGAGGAGCAAACGCTCCCCAAAGAGGCAGAAGATGCTATCGAAAAAGCAACTAAGTAGTATGATGAAAATAATTACATGTGTTTTTCTTGTTTGTGCATTTCCTTCGATTATGGGATGTGTAGATCAAAAAGATGCTAAGTTGAAGGATATTGATTGGATTTTTTCTGACGGAAGCAAATATTTGCTCATGTTTGAGGGGGTTGTATATGAATATACAAATAAAAATTGGGGTGAAGATCATCGCAATAAGGACATTCTCCGAGAGAAAGGCCGACAGGGAGGTTTTTTCGATGAACAAGACGAAAAAATGATAGAGGATGGAAAGGCGTATATCTTATCGAAGAATACGAAAATAAGAGTGGAATCAGTAAAGAAACATAATACAATTACGAACTCATTTTTGTTAATCAAATTCGAAATCACTGATGGAAAGAGTAAAGGGAAGTTTGTTACCCTCGATACAGGATGGAGTAAATGTAGGGGTGACTACTTAGATGAGAAGGTCGCGAAGAATCCTCAACTGAAAGGTTTGACGTTCCATTACCCTGATCCGAAGTATTTCAAACCCCTGTGAACAATCACTACGCCAGCCACTTCGGCGGCACGTTCCCGCAGTAACAAGAAAGACTTCATTTTTTAGACTAAGGTAAAAAAACGGCTCTCCGCGAGGTAGGCATGACGAATTTTTTGGAATTTAGGTGACATTCCCCTCGCTGAGTGAAAAAAGGGGTCAGGTGATAAATCTTATAATCCTTTGTTTAACCGGAACTTCGGGGACTTTGTTTGGCGGATTTTGGGCTGTGAGCGCTGCGGTTTCTTGGTTTGGGGGGGGGGGGGGGGGGGGGGGGGGTTGGGGGGGGGGGTTGGGGGGGGCGCGCCCGGGG
>Ga0335398_10003239_pt1 | contig 24229 bp, 14 predicted proteins | sample BON03_FD_205742 | JGI IMG/M metagenome (GOLD analysis project Ga0335398, IMG submission 205742) | Freshwater microbial communities from Lake Bonney liftoff mats and glacier meltwater in Antarctica - BON-03 (spades assembly) (version 2) | ecosystem: Environmental > Aquatic > Freshwater > Ice >... | reverse complement strand
CTTGCCCGAAAGCATTCTTCATCTCGTTGATGGTATTTATCTTTTCTGGATCGGTTTCCAGTGCGAGCCATTTGGCGACGATGTTGTTGAAGTTGGCTTCTTCTTTCTTGACGAAGTAGCAATACGCAAGGTAGTTGCAAGCTTTCAGCAAGTCAGCTTTTTTCTCCATGTCTGTGCCAAAAATCTCCATGATTTTTTCATGGTAATAAAGCGCCTTACCGTAGCTGTTGGCCTTGGTCGGATCAGCTGCAATTTCTTCTGGATCAGGGTCTTGAGCACCAGCAGCCTTAGCAGCCCATTCCCAGCCCGTCATTTTGTCCGGCAGAAATTCAGTAATCCTTTTGAATTCTATCTCTGCCTTGACATAATTCATGCTGTCACCTTTGCAATAATAGTGCGAAACGCCTTTAAAGTATAGGAACGTGGCGTAGTTTCGGTCATTAGAAGGCAACGAGTCGAGGAGCTGGCCATAAGATTTGGCAGCGCTACAATAGTCTTTGCGGGAATATTGCAACTCAGCAATGTCTTTGTACAACTTCCAGGTGCCGTTGCCGGAGGTGTCCATTTCAATGGCTTTGAGGTAGTCAGCAATGGCGTTGATCGTATCGCCTTTTGTTTTGACCAGCAGGTTGCCGTGATACTCATAGTCAGATGGCAACATTTTCTCCGGCTTCACTATTTTGAAATAGTCGTTGAGGATTTGCAAGCCGCGGGCATAATCGCCGTTGTCATAATCGCAGTAGGCCTGAAGGCGGCGGAGGTAGTTTTTGCTGCCGTCTTTGGCCAGAATTTTTTCTACGAGGTCGCTGCAACCTTTGCAATCTTTGGTGATGTACAAGGCATTAGCCAACAACATCTCGTCTTCAATGGTAACCTCCATGCCGTTTTTCAACAGATCCTTCAATGCCACGGTAGCATCTTCCCATTTGCGCGCAAAGTACAGCAGTTCTGCTTTTGCGCGCAAAGCTGGGGTGTAGTTTGGCTGCACTAAAATAGCCTTATTGAAGTAAATGAGGGGCTTCTCCGGCACTTTCGCCGATTTGTACACCTTTCCCATCATGAGTTTTGGAAGCGGGTTCTTTGGCTCCAGGGCTTCTGCATACTCATAGTATTGCGCAGCAAAGCCACCGTTGGGTATGGCTTTGTACAAATATGCAAAAGACATAAGGGTTTCAAAATCTTTGCCATTCACATCAATAGCCTCTTTCATCAGCTCTTCAGCTCGGGTAAAATTGGGTTTCTTGGTGCCGGGTGCAACGTAAAAAACGTAGGTTTCCCCAATGTGGCGACGTGCTACAATATCCTTTCGGGCTGCCTTCGATGCTTTTTTCAGCAGTTTTTCTGTTTCTGCCACGTCGTTTTTCATGAGTGATTGGCGGGCCAAAGCGACAAGGGCCAAAGCACCATCGGTGTTGGCTTCAAATGCCTTTTGGAAAATTTCAGCCGCTTTGGTGTTGTCGCCCTTGGCTACATGAGCATTGCCCAGGGAAAGCATCACTGACTGGTCGCTAGGGTTGGCTTTGCTCAGCGCTGTATACACATTAATGGCTTTGTCCCATTCTTCCAATTGCATGGCGGCCATGCCATCAGCAGCGGTTTGGGCAGATGCCAGTTGCGCGATGGCAATACCGGCAAGTAATAGGGCTTTCTTCAGAAGATTTGTCATTGTTCGGAAAAAGTTTGTGTTTTTAATAAACTGAATTCGCTGTTCAACGAAGTTCTACGTCTATGACGCATTTTTTGTGATAAAAAAACAATTTGGAAGCTCGAAAGGCTATAATTAATACAAGTTTAACGGAATTACTGCCGACTGGACTTAATAAGGCGGGTTACTGCATTGGCGGGCAAAAGTCCGTCTTTAAGCATGATACGCTGGGCATCACTGGCAAAAAACGAAGCCAATCCTGCCCCCAGGCCATTGCGCCTTGCTTGCGCATTGATGATGTACACCGTACGCCGGAATGGGTAGTTGTTCTGCGCCATATACGCCTGATAAGGACCGTATCCTTCCTCCCCTGCTTTCTTTGCTATGTCGGCAATGCGTATTTCACGACGGAATTGTTGCACCCCTTTGTCATCCGTATCGGATATCCAATTCGCAGCGATAATCCCTATGGCATTTTTTTGCTTCCCCACGTGACCTATCACTTCTGCGTTGGTCTGCATCGCTGAAGCACTGGTTGTGAGGGGCATTCCATTGCCAATAATAGAGTCTTTCACATAGCGCAAGGTACCGGAAAGGGGGTTGTCAAATACAACTTGGATGGGTCCCAGCTTGGATTTTGGGTTTATTTGGTCCCAATTCGTGATTTTCCCAGTAAGGATGTCCCGAATCTGATCCACCGTCAAAACGGTATCCAGGTTGTCATTGTTCAAAACAAACGCCAGCGCATCATAAGCAATGGGTGTCGTGGGAGGGGTAAATCCCCTTGATTCAAAAAATCCCATTTCCTCTGCAGTCAGTTTTCTTCCAATAACGATCACCTGCACGGAATCGTTGATGAGGCCGTTCACCGCCGCGCCTTCTGAGGTATAACGGGCATCAATTTTGGCAGTGCGGTAAATGGAGTCAAACACATCAATACAAGAGGTGATGACGGGTTGATACCCCTCATCTACCATGATGGTAATTTGTCCGGTCGTGATGGTATCCAATACTTTCCCATCCTTGCCTTGCTCTTGGCAAGCAACCAATACAACGATTAAAAGGCTGAAAAACAAATATTTCAAATACATAACTTAAGTTTTAAGGTCAAAAATAATCTGCCCATACCCGCCAGCCACGATAACTTCCATAAATAAGCACCAACACGGCAAAAATGTTGCGAAAGTCTGCTGGAATGCCTAAAAGGAAGGTTTTGTCCAGCAAAAGCCAGGTGCCCAACACGATGTAAAAAAGGGTCATCGCAAACCCGAGGATCAACAAGGGATTGCGGAAACTTCGCTTTTCTCGGATTCTGTCATCGGAAGGTTGCATGATACGGTGGATGGTAGACGGTGGACGGTGGACGGTTTACCCGCCGTAGCTTTAGCGAAGGAGGGTTGACTTATGGTGCTGCTAAAGCAAATTAACAGCTACTTTGTATCAAAGATGCAAATTTGAGGAGAAATGACGGGAAAGCCTACCTATAATGGCAAAAGAAAGTGTGGATAAAGCAAAAAAATATGGAATATCCCACAAATTATGCTGCAAGCCGCCCTCAGATCAAGCCTCTCGACTTCAGCTCCAAATACTTGTTAATTGTATTCAACGTCAATTCCTGCGGCTTGGTCAGCACTCCTTGAATGCCGTATTGCCGAAGTTTGTGCACCATTTCCCGCTTTTCCTGAAGGAATTGTCGGGCCACTGTTTGCTTGTAAATATCAGCCGTGTTGATGACGTCTTCCGAGGCGAGCTTTCGGATTTCCGTGTTTTCAAAAAATATAACGACCAGCAGGTGCTGGCGATTGAGGCGGCGCAGGGTGGGCAAGGCACGCTCCAGGGCATAGCTGCTTTCAAAGTTGGTAAACAACAGCAACAGCGACCTAGCACCGATAAGCCGCCGCACGCCTTCGTACAGCAGTTCGTAATTCGATTCGCCGGGACGTTCTTTTTCCCGGTAAAGCGCCTCCATGATCCGCCTCAATTGGCTACTATCCCGCTCGGCTTTGATGGTCGCGCCGATAACATCAGAAAAGGACAGCAGCCCTGCCTTGTCCTGCTTTTTCAGGATGATATTGCTGATGGCCAGGGCGGTGTTGATGGCATAATCCATCAGGCTAAGCCCTTCGAAGGGCATCTTCATGGCCCGGCTTTTGTCCACCATACAATACACCTGTTGGCTGCGTTCGTCCTCGTATTGGTTCACCATGAGCGATCCGCGGCGGCTGGAGGCTTTCCAGTTGACGCTGCGGTAATCATCGCCTGGCACGTAGTTCTTTATTTGCTCAAATTCGTAAGAGTGCCCAATGCGCCGCATTTTTTTAATGCCCGTCTCATGGGCAATATGTTGCATGGCACGCAATTCAAACTGTTTCATTTGAATAATAGACGGGTATACCGCCACATCCTGAGCCTGTTTGAAAATGAGCCGTCGCTCCACCAGGCCAAGCCGGGTTGCGGCAAAAACATTGATATTACCAAAGGAATAAACACCCCGCGACAGGGGTGTCAGCTTACTGTCCAACCAACGACTTTCTCCGGCTGGCAATGGCACTTGTACCACCGCATCACGCTTCTGCAACTGCACCGGGAACTCATCTGCAATACTCAAGTCGAGGTGAATGTTGCCCTGATTTTCCACATACATCCCAATAGGATTGGGGTCACTCAGGGAAAAAACAGCGCCCAGCTCACGCTTGCAAAGCAGTTTAGGCTTGCGCCAGTACAACAACGCAACATCGCCCAAAGTCACCGTTAATACCACCACAAGCCCCGTTTGCGCCAGGGGGAACAACCACCCGATGGGGTATGCCAGGGCGAAAAGAGCGATGATGATGCCGGATATCCAGAAAAAGCGATTGCTCAAATACAAAGCGATGAGTTATGAGAGATGAGTTATGAGTTATGAGTTATGAGCGATGAGTTATGAGTTATGGGCACAACATCCGACTTTTTTTGATAATTTGGTGTTTCAGCACTTGATTGCTGGTTTTTCTATTTCGTTGACCATGACACTACTAACATTTCACACTACGCCACAACGAACACAACGCATTAGGGCTTATCGTAATTATCCAGCTGCTTAGCTGGCTTGACTGTCGAAGCTTATGGTTATCCGAGCTTGCGTTTGCAGCCTCTTTTCAAACCCTTACCTTGAACTAAAATGCTGAAAAACAAACGCCAATCCAAACCCTAAATGCCGTGCCCACTCATCTCTCATCACTCATCACTCCTTCAATAAATGTGGTGTATTTTTCCGCACGTTTTTCTGCATAATAATCAAAAACTAGCATGATAATACCCTGTGCGCACAAGCCAACGCCAAGCCCTTTGCCGAAAACCAGTTCTTTGTTGAGCAGAATGAGGGCAATTCCTACAACAATAAAAGCGCCTTCCAGCCATCTGTAGAAAATGAAACTGCGCATTACCTTGTCCATTCGTGGAGATTCCAATTCCACAAAAGCTTCCGGATCATCACCGAGCATTTTTTGCATATCATAAGCTTGAAAATCACTGCGCCGGGCAACAGTGGCACCGACGAAAACCTGAACTATGCCGATGCCGGCGAGCGCAACAGCCAGACCTGTATAGAAAGGCGGCATGGCAGCCAGAAAAAATCCGGAGCCTATGGTACAAAATACCAGCCCAATCGCACAGACAACAAAGGCTGCCTTTTTTTCGGAATTAAAATAGTATTGAATCATTTGATGCTGGATACTTTACCCGCCGTAGCTTCAGCGAAGGAGGGTGGATATTGGATACTGGATGCTGGTTCGCAAAGCATTCGCTTTTGCCTTCCCCTCCATCTTGCCTTTTTTGCCTCTTACATTTTTGTCCTTTGCCCCTTGCTTTTTGCCCCTTGCCTTTTGCCCCTTGCCCCTTACCTAAGTCCCCGTATCCGTTGGAACGCTCAATGCCTTCAACATTTTTTCCAGTTCAGCCACCCTCTTTTGCAATTCTGGCAATTGTTTGAATACAACGTGTGAACGAATAAAATCCTTATAACCAATTGCAGGGCTGCCAAAAATAGCCGTCCCTGGTTCTGCGATACTAGAGGCCAAACCACTTTGAGCCTGAATTCTTGTGCCGTCGGCCACCGTGATATGCCCTGCAAAACCGACTTGTCCGCCGACTTGCAAACCTTTGCCCAAACGCGTGCTGCCCGCAACGCCTACTTGGGCAGCAATAACAGAATTTTGCCCTACTTCAGAATTGTGTCCAATATGGATGAGGTTGTCGAGCTTGGCACCGCTCGATATTCTCGTGCTGCCCATAGACGCACGATCGATGCAAGTACAGGCACCAATTTCAACATTATCTTCGACAACAACATTTCCCAATTGTGGCACCTTCGCCCAAGTGCCGTCTTTTTGTGGCGCGAAACCAAAACCATCTGCCCCGATAACAGCATTGGCATGAATGACACAGTTATCGCCGACAGTGCAATCAAAATGAATGCGTACGCCGGGATAGATCCGGCAGCCATCGCCAATACGAGCATTTTTGCCGATAAAAACTTGTGGGTAAATCATGCAGTTGTTTCCGATCACGGCACCTTCTTCTACTACCGTGAAAGCACCCAGGGTAGTGCCGTTGCCCACACGCGCTGAGGGGTGAACCGCTAATTTTGAAGCATCCGTTTTGTCAAGACCGTTTCCGTGGTTGGAAGGGTCAAAAACTGGAAGTAATTTTGCCAGAGCACTCCTAACATCGTCTACCCGAATCAGCGTTGATTTTACAGGCTGAACAGGTGAAAAGGAGTTTTGAAGCATTAGAATAGATGCCTTTGTTGTGTAGGCGTAGGATTCGTAACGCGGATTGTCGAGAAAAGCGAAATCGCCATCAACCGCTTCTTCGATGCGGGCAGGTCGGGAGACACTTGCATTGAGATCACCCTCAACGGAGCCATCTACAATTTGGGCTATTTGTGCGGCAGTAAATGTCATGCCGAAAAGTGGAATGGACAAATGATGAGATGATTACAGGTCGATAATTTTGCAAAGGTACGAAAGGCTAGCGAAGGTTCGCTGCGTTGTGTAAATTCCTCTCAAATCCTGCTCTAAACACGACACTTGCTCATTGGTTCTTCACGGCTGCTAATTTAGCTACAATTATTGTGTTGTTGTTCCATACTTTTATCCCATGAAAGCAGCAATGCCTTCATCCTTACAAAACTTAGCCATTACCGATTTTAACCCTTATTTCTTTTCACTCACACACCACCATCCCATGCGAAAGCAAATAACCTACGCAATTATCGCCTGCACCACTGCGGTCGGTATTTTTTTATTAGTTCAAAGCCAGAAAATTGTAAAAAACGAAGCCTACTTCGAGGCCATTTCCAAATACGTTTACGCCTACTCCGGCGGAGCGGTTAGCAGCAGCGAGCCGCTCCGCGTCCGTTTTGTAAATCCGGCCATCAGCAAGGAGCAGATCGGCCAGCCTGTACCCGTTAACGTTTTCCACAGCTCCCCAAAAATTGAAGGCCAAGCTGTGTGGGAAGACGACCGTACCATTCTGCTCAAACCCAAAACGCCACTTCCTTTTGGGAAAAAATATGTGGTAGATGTAAACCTGAAACGCATTTACGCCGATGTGCCGGCACTGGCTAAAATTTTCCAGTTTAAATTCCACGTCCGCGACCTGGCTTATGGGGTGGTCACCGAGGGCATCTCAGCCAACCAAAGCGACTTGCACCAACAAGAAGTCCGCGGCCAACTCCACATCAACGAGGCTTGCGATGCTGCCAAAGTGGAGCAAATGCTGGTCGCAAAACAAGGTAACAAAGCGCTGGAAGTCAGTTGGAAGCACAATGCCGATGGTCGTACACACACCTGGACAGTTGCCGGGGTGGAACGCAGTATCGCCCCTTCTTTCGTCAATCTTAATTGGAACGGAAGCCCCATTGGCGGCCGAAAAGACCTGCAATCCAAACAAGTAGTACCATCCCTCGATGATTTTGTGGTGCTTTCTGCCAATGCTGTTCAGCGGGAAGAACAGTATGTGTTGCTTAATTTCAGCGACCCCGTCGCCCCCGCGCAGGATCTGAGCGGCCTGATTCGTATTGAAGGTTTCGCGGGAAAGCTGCGCTACGTCACCGACGGCAATTTCGTGCGGGTGTACCCCAGCGAGCGCATCGTTGGCACGCAAAAACTTAGCGTCGACCCGGGTGTCCGCAACATTGCCGGCCAAAGCTTGAAAGAAGGTTTCAACGTTAGTATTGAATTTGAAGACTTGAAACCAGGTGTGCGTTTGGTAGGCCGTGGTGCCATTATTCCGCAGCAGGCCAATGGCGGCGTGATTTTCCCATTTGAAGCAGTTGGCCTGAGCGCCATCGACGTAGAAGTGTTTAAAGTATTCAACACCAATATTTTACAGTATTTGCAGGTAAATGACCTGGAAGGAAGCACCGAGCTGGAACGGGTTGGTAAAATCATTTTACAGAAAAAATTCGACCTCGCGGAGCTCAACCCAAACGCCAGCGGAAAAACCTGGCAACGATACGCCATCGACTTGCAAGACATGATCCGCCGCGACCCAGGTGCCATTTATCAAGTGCGTATCGCATTTAGAAAGGATTATACAACCTGCGAAGCTTCAAAAGAATTGCTGGTACCAGCAACGGATGAAAAAGACGAATATGGCATGGCCAAAAGCATCTTGGGTGGCGAACGCGGTATCTATTGGAGCGACGATGACCCTTGGTGGTGGGGCGACGATGGAGACGAAGAAAACCCCAACACCTTCAATTGGGAAAATCGCGATAACCCTTGCGCCAAAGAATACTACTACGAAGACCACTTTGTCAAACGCAATGCCTTCGTCAGCGACCTCGGTATCACCGCCAAACTTGGCCGCGACGGCTCCCTTTTCATGGCCGTCACCGACCTGCACAGCACCCAACCGCTGAGTGGCATCGACATAGAATTGTTCAGCTACCAACTCCAATCCATCGCCAAAATCCGCACCGAAGGCGATGGAACCATCATGCTGGAAGGCTTGCGTGAAATCCCCTTTGTGGCCGTGGCTACTGCTGCCAACCGCCGAGGCTACCTGCGCATGGGCGATGGCAACACCTTGTCGCTCAGTCGCTTCGATGTATCAGGCATGGAAGCCCAAAAAGGCCTGAAAGGATATATTTATGGCGAACGTGGCGTATGGAGGCCAGGCGATTCCCTGTACTTAAACTTTGTGTTGGAAGACAAATCTGGCCGCCTGCCAGTAGGCCACCCTGTATCCATGGAATTAACCGACCCACGCGGCGCGGTGCAATACCGCAGCACCGTCAGCACCAATGTCGGCGGCGTGTATCCATTCTATTGCGCCACCCGCGAAGATGCGCCTACGGGAAACTGGACCTGCAAGGTTATGGTGGGCAGCGCCACCTTCAACAAAACCTTGAAAATTGAAACGGTAAAGCCAAATCGACTGAAATTAGACCTCGATTTTGGCAAGAAATCACTGACAAACGCTGATTTCTCCCGCACGACTGACGGCAAAGGCGGCATCACTGGTGCGCTGAAAGTCAACTGGCTGCACGGCGCTGTGGCCAAGGATTTGAAAGCCAAGGTTGAAATGACGGTAGTTTCCCGGAAAACAGAGTTCACCAACTACAAAAACTACTCTTTTGACGATCCTTCCCGCTATTTCTATGCCGAACCGGAAGTGTTGTTCGATGCGGCGGTTGATCAAAATGGTCAAGCCAGCGTGCCGCTGAAAATTGGCCAGGTAAGTGAAGCCCCAGGCAAGTTGGCCGCCAATTTCAAAGTGCGCGCTTTCGAGCAGGGCGGTGATTTCAGTACCGATAATTTCTCCTTAGAAGTATTCCCTTACGACCGCTATGTGGGCGTGTACATCCCTACCGACAAATGGGGCTCCAAATCATTGGATGCCCGCGGCGGCAACATAAGCTTCGCAATGGTGGATAAAAACGGCAAACCTCTGGCCAACCAGCAAGTCAGCGTAGCCCTGTACCGCGTCGATTGGCGCTGGTGGTGGGATGAAGATGCCAACAGCGGCGTGGGCAATTTCAACTCCGGCGAAATGAACAACGCCATGGATCAGGCAGAACTTACCACAGATGCCCGCGGACAAGCCAGCTGGAAGGTGAAACCCAATGGCTGGGGCCGCTATCTGGTTCGCATCAGCGACGAGAAGGGGGGCCATACCAGCGGCGACTTCTTCTGGAGCGGCTACCCATCAGAATTGAACGACATGGCCAGCCGCAATGCCGCAGCCATGCTGCCCTTCACCGTTGAAAAGGAAAAATATGGCGTAGGCGAAGAAGTGACCCTCAAAATCCCTGCCAGCGAAAATGGCCGCATTTTGCTCACTTTGGAAACGGGTACCCGCGTTGCCAAACATATCTGGTTTGAAGCCAAAGCAGGTGATAACCTGTTGAAGTTCACCACCGAAGCCAGCATGGCACCCACGGTGTACGCCCACGTGAGCCTGTTGCAGCCCCATGCCCAAACCAAAAACGACCTCCCCATCCGTATGTACGGCGTAATGCCCGTGAACGTGGAAGACCCCAACACCCGTTTGCAGGCGCAGATTGACATGCCCGAAGTACTTAAGCCCGACGAATTTTTCAATGTGGCGATAAAAGAACTCGGCGGCAAAGCCTGCGTGTACACCCTCGACATTGTAGACGAAGGACTGCTCGACCTCACCCGATTCAAGACCCCAAACCCCTGGGATGCTTTCTTCGCCCGCGAAGCACTGGGTGTCAAAACCTGGGATGTGTACGATTACGTGCTGGGTGCTTATGGCGCTGAATTGAACCGCATACTCTCCATCGGTGGCGACGGTATTAACCAAAAAGCAAAAACCGCTTCGGTCAACCGTTTCAAACCTGCCGTGGTACACGTTGGCCCGTTCAAACTGGAAAAAGACCAAACCGCCCGCCACCGCTTGAAAATCGACAATTACGTGGGCTCTGTGCGCGTCATGGCCGTACTATCTGCTCCCCCGGAAGGCGGAGGCCCCGGCGCTTATGGCAATGCTGAAAAAACCTGTCCCGTGCGCAAGCCGCTGATGATCATGCCGACCCTGCCACGGGTATTGGGCCCCGGTGAAACCCTGCGCTTGCCCGTCGATGTATTTGCCATGGAAAAATCGGTGACGAATGCCGCCGTTTCGGTCAAGGAAAAATCGGGACTGGTGAGCGTCAGCGGGGCAGGTTCAACAAACCTGACCTTTAGCGAGCCAGGCGAAAAAATGGTCTATTTCGACTTGAAAGTAGGCGATAAAACAGGTATCGCCAAATTTGTCATCACGGCAGAAGGCGGTGGTGAAACGGCCACTTCCGAAATCGAATTGCTGGTGCGCAACCCCAACCCAATCATCACTCGGGTGCTGGATGGTGTAATCGAACCCGGCAAAACGTGGTCCCAATCTGGCAACCCAACCGATTTCACGGAACTCACGGGTGCCACCCTGGAGATCAGCAATATTCCACCGATCAACCTGTCCAAACAGTTGGAATTCCTGATTAAATACCCCCACGGCTGTGTGGAGCAAACCACCTCGGCAGCATTTCCACAGTTGTATGTGGACATGATTGCGCCATTGAGCGACAAGCAGAAAATGGAGGTAGAAAAGAACATCAAAGCAGCCATTGCCAAATTGCAGGGCTACCAGACGGCTTCTGGCGGATTCTCTTACTGGCAAGGGGGCTATGAAGTGGCCGATTGGGCAAGCACCTACGCAGGGCATTTCCTGGTTGAAGCAAAAGAACGCGGCTTCGCAGTACCCGATCAGATGCTCAACAAATGGGTAGATTATCAAACCAAGACCTCCCGCAGTTGGGATCCGGGCCAAGATGATGCCAACCAGAACTGGCGATACCACGGCATTGAAATGACCCAGGCCTACCGCTTGTACAGCCTTGCCATCGCAGGAAAACCCGACATGGCAGGCATGAACCGTATGCGGGAAAGAAAGACTTATTATGAAGGAAGCGTTTCGCTGCTGGCAGCTGCTTATGCATCCGCTGGCAAAAAAGAGGCAGCCCGCGACTTGCTCAACCTGACCACCATCCGAAAATACGTGTATGATTGGTGGGGCAATACCTATGGCTCCGACCTGCGCGACCAAGCCCTGCGCCTGGAAACGCTGACAGCCATTGGCGACAACAAACGCGGCCTCGATGCAGCTTTATTGGTGGCGACAAACATCGGCAATGCTGCGCGCTGGTATTCCACCCAGGAGGTGGCTACCTGCCTGCGTGCGCTGGCAAAGTTCGCAAACAAAGCCACTTTTGGCGAGAAGTCCGACTTTGTGATCAACACGGGTGGACGTGAAATTCCGGTGAACACCAGCTCGCCATACTATCTCTATAATTTCACCGAAACAGCCACAGGCAGCCTTTCCGTGAAAAACACCAGCAAGCAGCGGCTCTTCGCCCGGGCGGTGTTCAACGGCCGACCAGCCATCACCAACCAAGGTTCTGAGGCTAAAAACATCACGCTTGATATCCGCTACACCGACATAAAAGGGCAAGTAGTCGATGTGACGAAACTGAAGCAAGGCACTGATTTCATGGCCGAAGTGACGGTGACCCGCACGGGAGACATGAAGTTTGATTTCAACGAATTGGCCCTCACCCAGATTTTCCCTTCCGGTTGGGAAATCCTCAACACCCGCATGAACCTCATTGGCGGCGGCAACTCCGACCCAATGGATTACCAGGACGTGCGCGATGATCGGGTGATGACCTACTTCGACATACCTTACAATTGGAACAAAAGCAGCAATGTGAAACAATCGCGGACGTACCGCATCCAGCTCAACGCTGCTTATACGGGTCGCTACTTCTTGCCTACGGTGGCTTGCGAGGCGATGTATGACGATCGGATAAGGGCGAGCACACCGGGGCGATGGGTGGAGGTACTTTAAAAAGGTTTCAAGGTTTCAGGGTTTCAGGGTTTCAGGTTAAGGGTTTTCTAGGTTGGTATTGAGGTAGAATATGAGCCAAATCCTGTTTTATAGTAAAACTTGACATTTCGAGCGCGCTACACAAGCCGTGCTTGTGTGGCGCGCTCAATTCCGCTTGAATTGTCAAGCCGATGATAAGAACATGGATGGATTCGGGCGTTTGTGGATACTTATTGGTCGGACGATGAGAAATCAATAGACCAAATCGCCCTCGTGGTTGTGTCAAAAAGTTTGGTGAGATCAAACGAACGAAACTATAATTTCGTTCGAGCGTCAAACCTCGTAGGTTTTGGCCAAGAAAAATGAAATAAAGTTTGGCGACATTTTCAACGCCTTCCCTTATGACATAACAGCGAATAAGTATAATCGAATGCAGGTGCGAGAATAACAGGTTGGTTACCTACCGCGCATCAATTTGCCAGAAGCCTGGGTGACATGAATAATGTTTTGGGAGCTAGCCGCAAAGGCCGCCAAAAGGAAAGCAGTAAGTAATTGTGTGTTTTTCACGAGTATGGTTTGAGTGTGTGATTATGTCAATGGGGGAAAAGCGTTGTAATTTAATGGCTACTGTCCAATTTGGCAACGATTGAATGCCTTCATGAAAATATGACACCGCAACGTGAGGACTGAAGCCAATTCTCGAAAACGATAATTTTATTGCCTTTTTGTGGCAGAAGGTGTTTGGGATACTCCATGTTTAAGATTATTATGCCCCCTAAAAAACTACAGGAAATTGCGATAGAAAATATTTAAGCGTTTGAATAAACCCGCCAGCATAAGAAAGGATAGGCGTTGCGTTTTTATAAACATTAAAATTATGTTGAACAGGCTCTTGAGCATTTGACTCAAAAAATAGCTCCAAATAGGCTTCACGGCCATCATCATACACCAAGGTGAAAATTACGGATATATCTTCCGTAAGATCAGCAGTAATTTTTGAAGGGTTTGTTGCAGCTGCATAAGTTGCTACCAATGCCGTAGATTTAAATAAAACCTTCAAATCAATAGATTCAAATATCTGCTTATGGGTTAAAAATTTTCGATCAAAAGCAATTCGAAAATTTTCTAAACGAGCTTGTAGTCGGCGACTAAAATATTCAACAATCGCATCAGCTTCCCGATTTTGGAGAAGCTCATGGTGCAATTCAGAATTGATAAATATCTCTTCTCTTTGTCTATTCCTTTTTCCAGAATCAGAATAGACTTGACGATATACTTCCGTCTCTGGACGAATCATACTTGGCGGAAGACTTGTTGTGGCATTCGCTGGCATAATAATTAATATTCTGGTTGGCGTGATTGGACAAATTTAGGGGCAAGGATTCCAAAAAACACATCCTTTTCAATAATATGCAACCGATTAGTTTCGGCTAATACCAAATCAATATTTTGCAGGGGCGATGAATATTGATGAAACACATCCACGTCAACTAACGAAAAATTTTCAGCACCTAATTCTACGGATCGACGTACGATGTTGTCTGCCAAATTAAGCACCACAGTATAATCAGTACCAAACAACTCGCTTTTAAAGGTGTTATTCAATCCTTCTCCCCCTGGAAATAAAAAAACCAAAGGTTGTTTCAAACTTGAAAAAATACTTAATCCTGCTAATTCACTAATATACCGTAAACCTATGCGTTCCACTCCCTGAATATACCCAGCCTCAAATCCATGCTTTAACACCTCCTTGATACAAGGGAAATAAGCATCCCACCCAGGATATGGGCCAATAAGGTTGAAAGATAATACATTGTCGATTACCTGAATCTTTACATTCCCACTGGTAAATTGAACTATTTCTCGCTTTTTAAAATGTACGCCATCCGAACCGCCAAATGACCAAAAGTCTGGATTGGATTCGCGCGGAATTTCTTTTAAGCTCGATTTTAGTAAGGAGTAGAACAACCCTGGCAATGCTTCATCAGGAGCATCAGAAACAATTTTGAATACAACAAGTGCATCTTTCAAATTGTCAGGTGTTATTTTTCTGGGTGTTTGCAAAACAGGGAGTTTACTTGAAATGAAAGGATTGCAAAAGTATAGGTAAAAATCAGAATTTACAATAGGGTTTATGGCCATGCCCCGCTGGCTGCTATTTTTCCCACTTCGCCAACAGTACTTCATACAAGCTAAACAACCATGCCACCCTGCCAGCCTCTGTCTTGAACGGCTCCTTTACCCCATAGCTATCATCAACGGCCTTATCCAAAGACTGGTGCGCTACAAGCAAGTCATCCGGCATTTTTTCCGGGTCGTAAAGCGTCGCCAGCGAATCCCCTTTGTCCAAATAATTTTGGCGTACCGCCAGCACTGTTTCTGCCGCCGCCGTTACAGCCTTTTGCTGCTCCTGGGTAGCATCAATAGGAAAAGGGAAGTTATTGTACACGATGTCTTTCGAGTAGCGATAGCGGCTCTCCAGCCTCCCACAAACTGCTCTCACCCAAGCCATATGCATTTCTGAATGCAGTACACCAAAATGGAAAAGGGTGGCTTTGGGGATGATGAAAACCAAATCACTTGAAAGGGTCGCTGGTTGTTCATACCCAATTGGAATATAGGGTCGTCGTTCAGAAGAAACTTTTGGTACTACCAAATAAGGCTCTGTTGGAATATTCTCGACATGGAAGCGGGTCGGTTTTTCAGCCAATTTCTGGGTAGGGGCACTTTTACTCGCCAGGCGGGTGCGGCGTACAGCCTCCACGCGCTCCCATACGAGCGGGATGTTTTGCAATTCTTCATTGGGCACTTCTCCGAGCCAGAGGCACCAGCGTTCCCATCCATTTATAAACTCCTGGGAGCCGATCCAGCGGCGGAAATACTTGGCAGCGCGGGGTTCTTTTTCCAAAAAAACATCCCGTTCTTCTTCTGTAAACAGGTAATGTCCGCCATCAATGGGTTTGTTCCCGATACCAATTTCTGGCACAGCGCAAAGTGGTTTTTGTCTTGAACGAACGACCACATCGCCCGCTTCCACAAGGTAGGGATTTATGTTTTTCACCACACTCAACTCTGGCTCTCCTTTGATGTCGGGGTATTCGAACAGTAACTTTTTGGCAGGTTTTTGTTTCCCAAAGCCAACAATGATACAATACACTGCTGCCACGCCAGGGGCTTCGTTCATCCATTTGAATGTCTGGTGCGCAAAATGGATTTTAGTTTTGTATTGTCCCAACATGATTTCCCAAAGAAAGCCTACTTGCTCACCCTGAGCGATAGAGTTCGTGCTTACAAAAGCCGCTTTGGTCTGCGGGTGTACATCCATGTATTGGGCTGCTTTCAAGTACCAACCAGTCACATAATCTAGTGTTCCGGAACCAGATTCGTTCTTAAACAATGATTTGATTTCGGCGCGTTGCTCATCGCTCATTATTTTTGAGCCTGAAAAAGGTGGATTGCCGATGATGTAATCAAAGGGCTGCTTTTCGGATGTCCAGTCTACCGTAAGTGCGTTCCCGGTAATGATATGCGCAACTTCATCAATTGGGATAGATTTCAAATGCGTATGAAATGCAGTATTCAGCAATCGATTGCACTGGTGTTTTGTAAGCCAAAGGGCAACCTGAGCAATGAGTGCCGATACTGGTTTAATCTCCATCCCACAAAAGTTTTCGAGTCGAACATTTTCAAGCATGGAAATATCGAGCACTTGCTGATCGCCTTGGAGTATGCGGGCTGTTTCGAGGTCAAGCAGGCGAAGTTCACGGTAAGTAACTACCAAGAAATTGCCACATCCACAGGCGGGATCCAAAAAACGGAGTTGACTTATTTTCTTCCGAAAAGCCTCCAATTTCCGCCGATCGCGGCGGGCAAGGCGGAATTCTTCTCGAATTTCAGTCAAAAACAAGGGTTCCAGCAAGCGCAGAATATTTTTTTCCGAGGTGTAATGGGCACCTAGGCTACGGCGCTCTTCCTCATCAAGGGCGGCTTGAAACAACGATCCAAAAATTTCAGGGCTGATCTGTGACCAATCGAAGAGGTCTCCACAACCAAGTATCGCATTGCGAATACCCGAAAGTGAGGGCGGCGTTCGAGTTAGTTTTTCTGAAAAAAGGCCTCCATTGACATAAGGGAACTGCCGAAGCGGATCGGCAGGATCATGTTGTCTCAAGCGGACCGGAGTATTAAGCACTTCAAATACATGTTCCAGACTTTCGCCAATATCAGAACCATTATCGAGTGTGTGTTGCTCTATAAAATTGGAGAATTGCTTAAATTCAAAAATGCCAGTATCTTCAGCAAACACACAAAATAAGATGCGCACCAAAAGCAGTTCTAGATCATGGCCTCGATAACCAGCGCTGTAAAGCGTTTTATAAACATTGCTGATACGCAGTACTGCTTCCAGGTTGGCTTTTTCTTCTTGCTCTCTGGCCAACGCAGCAAATTCAAGCATAAACGAAAATGCTTCAAGTGCGCGGGGAAGCTCCGAAAGCTCAATTTCTTTAAAATTGTCGTTTGAGTTTTTGGCAAGATTATAAATTCGAAATCGTTTGAAATTACATACGACAAGTATCTGAGGGCGCTCTTCTAAAGGAAGTCCCTCCACATACGATATTGCTTGTCGAAAGGCATCCTCAAAATCTTCCGGACGGTCTTTTGATGCCGATTTGTGCTCTACGAGCAGTTTTCCTTTCCAAAGCAGATCGATATAGCCTTGCCGGTTCCCTTCTCGCTTTACACGTGCTTCGTGATTGGCATAGCGGATTCGTTGAAGGCCAAAAATTTCAAAAAAGCGATCCCAAAATGAGTGTGCCTCCCCTTTTTCATCGCGGACATGAAGGTAGTCAATAACAAATGCAGTTGCATTTCGGCGGTAAGTTTCCCAGTTTATGGCAGTCATCGTGCGAAGGTAAGCAACCGCTCATATCTTTTATATGCACTTTCATCGAAGTAAAAAGGGTTTTGAGTTCTAACATACCGATTTCTCTCTGCGATTCTTTCAAACTTCCTTCCCTTTCCCGGTTTTTCGCCGGACTTTTGCGCAAAATTTTGGATCAATCCAGGGTTTCACATAGGTTTACACAACTTGGTACTTATAAAGTTCCATAATTTACCTCTGTGAAACTCTGTGCAACTCTGTGGTGAATTTAAAAAACCCGTCAAGCAACTTGCCCAACCATGTCAGCCATAAAATACACCAAAAAAGGATTCACCAACGAAACCCTGCTCCACCTCTACGAACAATTGGTGCGCCCCCGCCTCATTGAAGAAAAAATGCTCAACCTATTGCGACAGGGACGCATTTCAAAGTGGTTCAGTGGTATAGGTCAGGAAGCGATCAGTGTGGGCGCTGCCTGTGCGCTCCAGCCCGATGAGGTGGTATTTACCATGCACCGCAACCTGGGTGTATTCACGGCCCGCAACATGCCGCTCGACCGCCTGTTCTGCCAATTGCAGGGCAAACGCCTGGGCTACACCAAGGCACGGGATCGATCCTTTCACTTTGGCGCACTGGAACACGGCATCGTGGGTATGATTTCCCACCTCGGGCCACAACTTTCTGTCTCGGCAGGCGTGGCGATGGCGCACAAACTAAGCGGCGAAGGAAAGATATCCATCGCCTTCACCGGCGAAGGCGCAACCAGTCAGGGGGAATTCCACGAAGCACTGAACGTCGCTGCCGTCTGGAAACTGCCCGTCATTTTCCTCATAGAAAACAACGGCTATGGCCTCAGCACCCGCTCCAATGAACAATACGCCTGCAAAGACCTTGTGGATCGCGCCGTAGGCTACGGCATGCGCTCCGCCAAAATTGACGGCAACAACATCCTGGAAGTCTTTTCCACCATTAAAAAACTGGCAGAAGACATGCGCCAGAACCCCGAACCCGTGCTGTTAGAGTGCATAACCTTTCGGATGCGCGGCCACGAAGAAGCCAGCGGCACCAAGTACGTCCCCAAGGAACTTATGGATGAATGGGCGAAAAAAGACCCCATCGAAAACTTCGAAAAATGGCTGCTGAAAGAAGGCATCCTGACGGAAGATCACCAGAAATCCTTGAAAGAAGGCTATAAAAAGGAAGTTCAGGCCGCCGTGGATGTCATGTTTGCCGAACCCGAGCCTGTTGCTGATACTGCGGAAGAATTGGCCGATGTGTATGCGCCTGCGCCCATGCCCATCGCAGCGACCAATGCCACCAAAGACATGCGCTACGTTGACGCCCTGTCTTCAGGCCTCCAGGAAGCCATGCGCCGCCACCCAAAGCTTATCCTCATGGGCCAGGATATTGCAGATTACGGCGGCGTGTTCAAAATCACCCAAGGGTTCATGGAAGAATTCGGAAAAGCAAGGGTGCGCAACACGCCCCTTTGCGAATCCGCGATTGTGGGCATCAGCCTCGGTTTAAGCATGGGCGGCTACAAAAGCATGGTGGAAATGCAATTCGCCGATTTCGTGACCTGCGGTTTCAACCAGATCATCAACAACCTCGCAAAAATCCACTGGCGCTGGGGACAAAGCGCCGATGTGGTGATTCGAATGCCAACGGGCGGCGGTACGGGTGCCGGGCCTTTTCACTCTCAGTCAAACGAGGCTTGGTTCACCCATACGCCCGGACTCAAAGTTGTGTACCCCAGCACGCCCGCCGACGCAAAGGGCCTGTTGCTCGCCGCTTTTGAAGACCCAAACCCCGTGATGTTTTTTGAACACAAAGGACTTTACCGAAGCGAAAGCGGCCCCGTACCAGATGGGTATTATACCATTGAAATTGGGAAAGCAAAGCAGGTGCGCGAAGGCAGCGATGTGAGCATTATCACTTACGGACTGGGGGTACGCTGGGCTTTGCAACTAACAGAGGAACTGGGACTTGACACCGATATTGTGGACTTGCGCTCGCTCGTACCGCTTGATTACGAAGCCATTGAAGCCACCGTAAAACGCACCAACCGGGTGCTTATCCTGCATGAAGACACCATGTTTGGCGGCTTGGGCGGAGAAATTTCAGCCTGGATTTCTGAGAACTTGTTTGGGTATCTTGATGCACCCGTGATGCGGGCAGCGAGTTTGGATACGCCCGTGCCTTTTGCGATTCCGTTGGAGCAGAATTTCTTTCCGCTGGAGCGGGCGAAGGAGGTATTGGGGAGGTTGATGGCGTATTGATGTGGCATTTACAGTTCTTCTTCATCCCCCAACTTCGGAATCCCAATCTCCCCAAAACCATTGCTTTGCAAGTACCCCCGCCATTTTTCCTGGCGATCAAGGGTGCCATGCACCAGCCACATCTTTTTAAGGGATTTCTTTTGATTGGAAATCATGTCCAGCATTTCACCCCGGTCGCCGTGGGCGGAGAAGGAGTCCATAACAACCACATCGGCCAATACTTGTTTGTTCTGCCCAAACACGCGGAGGCTTTTCGCGCCATCACGCAATTGGCCGCCAGGCGTATTGGGTGCGCAATACCCGACGATGAGGAAGGTATTACGTTTGTTTTCTATGTTATTGAACAAATGGTGCTTCACCCGACCAGCATTCATCATGCCAGACGCAGAAATAATAATGCAGGGTTTTGTGCGAGAATTGAGCGCTTTGGAGCCTTCCGATTTACGGATATAATACAAGTTGTTGAAGCCAAATGGATTTTCGTCTTCTGTCATGTACCGGTGCAATTCACTATCGAAGCATTCCGGGTGTTTCTGAAAAATCTCCGTCGCATTTACAGCCAAAGGACTGTCCACAAAAACGGGTACATGAGGCAATTTTCCGGCGTGTTCCAGCTGGTCGAGCATGTACACGATCTCCTGGGTACGGCCTACAGAAAAAGCCGGGATGATTACTTTCCCTTTTTTTTCAACACAGGTGTGGCAAATCACCTCAATGAACTTCTCAACTTCAGAAGGAGCCGAAACGTGATCGCGGTCGCCATAAGTGCTTTCGCAAATCAGGTAATCTAGTTCCGGCATCTGGAGCGGATCACCTAAAATAGGCCGATTGGGGCGACCAATATCGCCCGTGAAACCAAACATTACCTTGCGGCCTCCTTGGGTTATTTCGATCGTTACCGATGCACTGCCTAGAATATGCCCGGCATCGCGGAACATTACGCGCACGTCGGGATGAATATGAAACCACTGCTCGTAGTTGTAGCTGGCAAAATACCCCATCGTTAACTGCACATCCTCGAGTGTGTATAACGGCTCATGCTCGGCTTCATCCTCCCTGCGGTGTTTGTTTTGTCGCTCGGCATCTCCTTCCTGGATTTTTGCACTGTCCAAAAGCATGAGCGCACAAAGATCACGGGTAGCGTTGGTCGCATAAATCTTTCCCTGAAAACCATCTCGCACCAACTTTGGAACCCGACCTGTATGGTCAATATGTGCATGACTCAAGATCAGACAATCAATATCTGTCGGAGCAAACTGCCATTTCTCATTAAATTTGGTCAATGGGTGATCCTCTCCAGCTTTCCCATCATCGTCACCACCTTGATACAATCCGCAATCCAACAGGATTCGGTACCCATCATCCAGGGTAAGAAGGTGGGAACTTCCAGTCACCTCTTGGGCTGCACCACAGAATTTGATTTTCATAACTATATTGATTTTAGCGGAAAGATAAGTGAAATAAGGAGTTGCCGAATATTCATTCCTTGCTTTTCGAATCCATCACGATCGTCACAGGCCCATCATTCAGCAATGCCACCTGCATATCCGCACCGAAAGTACCTGTAAATACCGACCGCCCAGACACCTCCCCCAACTTTTCTACAAAATACGCATATAAAGGAACTGCCTGCTCCGGCCTTGCAGCCTGAATAAAAGAAGGTCGGTTGCCTTTTTTTGTACTGGCATAAAGGGTAAACTGGCTTACCACAATAAGCTCACCCTCAACATCCTGTACAGAAAGATTCATCAATCCAGCGGCATCAGAGAAGATGCGCAGCGCGGCAATCTTGTGACACAACCAATCTGCATCCTCCACGGCATCTGCTGCTTCAATACCCAATAATATCAGCAGCCCCAACCCTATCCTGGACTTTTCAACCCCTTCAATGGTGACCGAAGCCGATGACACACGCTGAATAACGACCCTCATTTTTTTTGTTTTGAAATCCTTTGCTGGCCTTTTTTGTTTCTTAGCCGCCCAAATGTAGTAACATCAATCCAATTTCTTAATTCCATAATTTTCAACAATCATGTCACAAGTAAAAGAATTCAACGATTACCGCGCCCGTATGAATGACCGCATTCTCGCGCAGGACAATAAAGTTATCAAACGCTTTTGGAGCCTCGACAATCAAACATATCAAGAAGGTGCCCTGGATGTAAAGACCAAAGAGCTACTCGGCCTGGTAGCATCCATGGTGCTGCGCTGCGACGATTGTATCAAATACCACCTTGGGAAAGCGCACGAGGTCGGTATCACAACCGATCAAATTTTTGAGGTGTTTGCCGTTGCCAACATGGTGGGTGGCTCTATTTGTATACCCCATACACGACGGGCGGTGGAGTACTGGGAAGAACTTAATGAGTTATGAGTTATGAGTTATGAGTGGTGAGTTATGAGTGATGAGTTATGAGTTATGAGTTATGAGTTTGCACAGCGTTTGTGCTTTTGCTGGGCTTGGGTGTTTCAGCACTTGATCCAAAGACTTGGTAAAGGTGCTGGAAAACAACTCCAAAGCAAAGCACAAACGCTGTGCAAACTCATAACTCATAACTCATCACTCATCACTCCTTTTGCAGGGTGAGAGGCCATCCCAAAAACCGATTTTAAAGTATGTTAAAATCGATTTTTGATCTATTCTTTTTCGACAGGTTCGACAAGCTCACCAGCCATACAATAGGTTCGACAGGCTCTACAGCCGTACGGTTCATGACAAAAACTTACTAATACCGAGGCGGCGGACCCTCCAACGGCGCTGTGCCTCGAATGGCAACCCCCTTTAATTGCTTACCCCCAACGGTCACCTCTGCAGAATAATCGTATTTTTTGTCAGACACGCCATCTGATGTTTTTTCCTTTCGGATTACCAGGGTTATGGCTCCGTTCATCCCTTGAGCAGCAGGAATATTATATGTCCATTTATTACCGTTCACCACGGGTGGGGACCAAGCGCAAAACCAACCCGTGCCATCGCCTTCGTTTTGATAAAAAATGCCGCCCTCTAGGTTACAAATTTCAATATCCCATTTAGGCGAAGTGCCACGGCACCAAAATTCAAAAGGCGCATCGAGGTTTTCCGCTGTCTTGGCTACAATCGTATCGACTCGAAAAGCATTTAATGTTTGAATCCCATTGGCGCGACTGGCACCGAGCAACGTTCCACATATAACAGCATGCGTGGTTTCTACCGTGTATGCGACCGGCAGACAAGCCTCCGCATGGCGGGCCGTAATAGTTCCTGTATGATCCTTAATTTTAAACATCTTATTCTCTTTAGGTTCAAACAATTGAATGATAGAATCCCTGACAAGCAATAAACCCGTCACACAAATCATAGAATCCGGCGGTGGTACAGAAACCTCATTAGCAGTTGAAACTACAGCGGGTTCGGGTTTGTCCGAACCAGGTGCATCGGCGCCACAAGCGTTGAGTAAAAAGAAAGAAGCGAGGGTGAAAATCGTGTATCGCATTAGAATCAAGTTTATGAGCGCCAAAGTTATGAAATAAATTCAACGCAAGTGATTGGTTTGCGCTGTCCAGAAAACAACGTTCTTAACTTTTTGCCGCAGCGATATACCATATTATAGGTGTATCAAAGAAAAATACCGCAGGAGGGTTTAACGGAGAAAAGGTAGAAGAACCAACGCTTACCTGAATTCTTACAAGTTTATCAACAATAAAACGGTAGTTTATCCCTGCGCTACAATCGTTTTCCTAACTTTGCGCGCTTTTTGAACAGAAAAAATATTTTTATGAAAAATTTAATTTTCCCACTTTTTGCAGCCTTGTTGTTTGCTGCATGCCAAAACTCCACACCAACACCTGCACAGCCCCAACCGCAACTTGACCCAAACAAACCGCTTACTCAAGTGGATGTCCTACAATCTATTGCCAAATCAAAAACGTTGTTGGAAGATGTAAATGGCTTTATCACAGATTTAAATGCATTGCCTGAGGCTACCAAAACAAGCAATAAAGACATGGTGGAGACGCTACAAAAGTACGCCGCCGAGGTGCAGGAGAAAGAAACCGCCAATATACCTAAGTTGGAGTCTGCAGCAGCCGAGGGAAATAATTTAACCAACCAGGATGAGGTCAGAGCAATGATTATGGCCACCGAAGACTACGCCCGTCACATGGATGGGTTCCGTTCACGGATCAGTCAACTCCAGAATGGCGAAAGGCGGTAATCGCGTATTATGCTCGAACACCAAAAAAAAACAGGGTATCCTCATCGGATGCCCTGTTTTTTTTTGCCTGAATGGACGGTAGACGGTAGACGGTAGACGGTGGACGGTTGCACATCATCGGTTCAATCGTTTGGGATTGATTTTCAGCACCTCAATCAAAGAATAATTCCAATAATCTTGGCTTTGGTGCTGGAAAACAACTCCAAAGCAAAGCACAAACGCCGTGCAAACTCATCACTCATCACTCATAACTCATCACTCATCACCCCCCCCCAAAAAAAAGCCCCCCTCCTACTGTAAGGAGAGAGGCCATACCAAAAACCGATTTTAAAGTATGTTAAAATCGATTTGTGGT
>Ga0335398_10003237_pt1 | contig 24233 bp, 25 predicted proteins | sample BON03_FD_205742 | JGI IMG/M metagenome (GOLD analysis project Ga0335398, IMG submission 205742) | Freshwater microbial communities from Lake Bonney liftoff mats and glacier meltwater in Antarctica - BON-03 (spades assembly) (version 2) | ecosystem: Environmental > Aquatic > Freshwater > Ice >... | reverse complement strand
GCAAAAACGCGCGCTCGAACTGATCCAGCAGATCCGGTTGTAGACAGAAACCGGAACCCCGTCCTCAAGCCAAGTGCTTGTAACGCAAGATGAACTCGCACAAAGGTTGGAGGAACTTCAGGTTAGTGAAATTCAAGCTGGCGACCGGGTGCGGGACCCTTGGGCTGGCGCGGTGTTGGTTGCTTGCTACTTGGTGAGGATCAGTCCGCCTTTGCTGGTGGCGCGCAGTGTGTAGATGGCGCCGCGATGCTCTATGCGCAGCATGCCGTGCTGATCGAGTAATTCGGCGCTGGGTGTATTGCCCGTAGCGGCAGCGGTTGTGTGTCCGGTGGTACCAGGGGCGGTGTCGCTGGATGGATGTGTTGCAGATGAGTTCATGTCAGGCAGGGCGGAAGTGGGGAAATATTGTCGGCACAGTGTTCTGTAAATTGATCAATAAATCAGCGGGTAAGGCCCGGTGGATAAGGTAGTGGAGGTAGTGGAATGTATATAAATGAGAATCATTATCAATATTATCCATGTGTCTACCAGCTGTCAACCACGTTATTGCTTGCTGTGGGCATAAAAAAAGGCGCCCGGATAGGGCGCCTTGTACTGAATGCTGATGCTGTGGTCAGGCCGCGTTTTTCCTGGCTGAAGCCGGGCGCTTGGCCCAGTAATCGGGTTCGGACTTGGAGCGGGCAAGCGCTTCCGGGGTTTCAAAACCGGGGGCCATGGAGGCGTTGGTGCCGGCCATGACCTGATGGTGATCAATGTTGAGCAGACGCAGCCAGCTTTGTTGGCCCAAGGTCAGGCCGATGGCGCAGCCGAGTTCAACCAGCTCCGGTTCTTTAAAGTGTTTGTGCATGCGTTCCCAGAATGCGTCATCGGTGTCAGTGCGCCAGACTATGGCTTCGGCATAAGCAAGTGCGGCCTTCTGGCGCTCGTCGTAGTTCACCGACTTTTCGAAATTCATCAGATCGTCGACCTGACCTTCGTTGACTCCGGCTTTCTGGCCGCGGATCGAGCGCTGATTGCCGCAGAATTCGCAGACCACCGAACGCGAAACGTAGATGCGGCACACTTCCTTGATCGCGTGATCCAGAATTCCAGTGCGGAAAACGTCGTTCCAGGAATTGGCGAAAAACCAGAAACAGGCCGGGACATGGGCGCGCACCGCCGTGCTTTCCGGTCGTGGCGTGCCTTCTTTTGCGCAGCGCTCCATTTCAGCGCGCATTTCAGCGGTCATTTTTTCCAACGGAACATAACTGATGCGTTGTTTGGCCATGCTGGTTCTCCTGTCGGTGTATCGATACTCACCGGTCTTGATGATTTTATCTGGTGTTGTTGCCCGCGTAGTTTAGGCGCTGTTGAGCAAACTGCAAACCCCGCGTCTCCGTTTTAGATTTTGACCGGATCGGCGCTGATCGTCGGGCGTAATATCGCGCACAGCGGCAGCGTCAGCAGGATGGCCGCACCCATCAGGGCAATTGCGGTGTCCACGCCATAATGGTCACCGGCTAAACCATAACCCAGCGGCGCGGCAATGCCGCACATCGAACCGATGGTGTAGATCAGGCCGAAGGCCCGTGGCAAACGATCTGCCTCCACCAGGTCACCGGTGGTGGCATACAGCACGGAAGATGTGCCTTGCAGCACCACGCCCAGCAGCGGCAACAGCAGAAACGCGGCAATGCCGGGCAGCGCAACGGTCAGCAGGATGCAGGCGCCGGTTGCGATTTCGGTAATGATAATGGTGCGGATGATGCCGACGCGTTCCGCGAGCAAGCCACAGGCCAGTTTGCCGGCCATGCCACCGACGAGTATCAACGGCACTGACAGCGCAGCCCAGCCGTTGGCCATGCCTTTTTCGATCATCAGGAAAGCGATCAGTGTCAGGAAGCCGACGCGGGTGCTGCTGTCGATGATTTCGATCAGGCATAACGCGACGAAGCCGCGGCGATTGCGGATGCCCCAGCCGCGGCTGCGGGTTGTGGTGTCGGCAGCGGGTGCGGCGGCAGCGGCGCCGTGCGCGGATATCCAGATAAAAGTGACCAGCGCGATGGCCATGCCGATGACGCCATAGACCACGACCGGCGCCTGCCACGGCAAGCCCGCCAACAGCAGCAGACTCAGCACTCCGCCAAAGGCAAATTTTCCGACATCGCCAAACAAGTTGTAGGTGCCCAGCGCGGCGCGACGCCCTGCACCGGGGTATGCATTGGAAATGATGCTGGAACACAAAGGGTGTTGCACTGCAGAGCCGACGCCGGCAAAAAACAATGCAGTCAGTATCATCCAGAAACCGGAGGCATAACCGAGTCCGACAAATGCTGCGCCGGCAATGGCGGTGCCGCAGGCCAGCAAGTTGCGTGCGCCGAAGCGCTCGGCAATCAAGCCGGCAGGAATCTGGAAGGCAGCCATTGCAGTGCGATGTGCGGCGCGTATCATGCCGACCTGGGTGAGCGACAGGCCGAAAGTCTGCGCGAGCAATGGCAGCAGCACATAGGTCAGATCGGACAGGCCGTCATGCAGCGTGTGCGCTGCACAGCAGGTGGCCAGCGCACGTTTGGATGTGTCAGTCTTCATGGCTGCGCACAAACGATCGGCAATAATCAGGGTGAAAGTTCATGGCAATTGTTATTTATCTTTTTTCTGGAATGTTTTTTCTGCTGGCGGCAGCGCTGCTGTTTACCTGGTGGCAAGGACGCCATCCCGGCGCATTGCTGCTGGCGGGGACCTATGCCATGGCCGCGGTGTTGGCGTTGATGCTGCATGCGTGGTGGCCACTGGTGATAGGATTTCTGTCAGCCTGGGCTTTGCGGCTGATGGGAGTGGAGCCCGGCGCCCGACCCGATGACGGGAAATAGGGACGGCCAGCGGCCGCCCCCGCATACGCTGCAATACGCCACGGGGCGCAGCTGAACTCAGACCGTCGCGGCGCGGATGCGATGCATCAGGCTGTGGCGATGACGGCGGATCACCTTGAGCTTGGCGTTATCGTGAGCGGCCAGCGCGTCCTCGCGCTCTTTTTTCAGTGCTTTCAGCTGGACTTTGAATTTTGATTTGTCGATGCCGCGCGCTTCGTGATGCGCATGGGTTTCGAGGTTCAGCGCCTTGCACAGCGCAGTGATCAGGTGATCCTTGTTGAGTTGTGTGTATCCCTGCAGCGCTTCATGTTCGATGCCTTTGGCGATTTCGCGCAGTTGCGCCACGGTGGAATGTTTGAATTCGTCGTAACTGTGTTTCTTTGCTTCTTCAGCCATTATGAGTACTCCTAGCGGGTTAAACGGGGATTCTAACGCGATACGCTTGCGGTGATTATTCCGGCTTCAGATTGGCCTTGCGTGCAACCTCGCGCCATTTGCTGATTTCGGCAGCCAGATGCTTGCTGAATGCCGCGGGTGTGCTGGTTTCCGGCTGCAGGCCCTGGGTCAGCAGGGCGTCGCGCACCTGGGGGGTGGCGATGGCGGTTGCAAACTCCTGGTTCAGGCGATTGATGATGGCGCGCGGCGTCTGTGCCGGGGCAAACACGGCCAGCCACAGCGTGACTTCGAAATTTTTGATCCCGGCCTCCTGTACGGTGGGCACGTCGGGCAATGCCGGCGCACGTTTGCCGCTGGTCACCGCCAGTGGCCGCAATCGCCCCGCTCGCACATGCGGCAACACTGGCGCCATGGTGCCGAATTGCAATTCGATGCGGCCGCCGATGGTGTCGATGACCGACTGCGCCGAGCTCTTGTAGGCGATCGGTGTCATCTGGATACCGGTCAGCGTTGACAGCAGTTCGCCGCCGAGTCGTGCCATGCTGGCGTTGCCGACTGTGGTGTAGCGCATTTGCCCCGGTTTGGTTTTGGCCAGGGCGATGAATTCCTGCAGGTTGTTGGCAGCGACGGCTGGATGTACTGCCAGTATGTAAGGCAGATGCCCGATCAGGGTCACCGGCACAAAGTCGCGCTGCGGGTCGTAACCGAGGTGCGGATTAAGCACCTTGGCCAGCGCGTGGGTGCTGGTGGTGCCGCCGGTCAGCGTATAACCATCCGGCGCGGCACGCGCACCGACTTCCACACCGATGGCACCGCTGGCGCCGGCGCGGTTGTCGATGACGATGGTCTGGCCCAGCGCATCGGCGACACGCGGGGTGATGACTCGCGCAGCAGCATCTACGGAACTGCCGGCAGGGAAGGGGGCAATCAGGCGTATCGGGCGATTGGGCCAGGGCTCGGCAGCCAGTGCAGCAGTAGTTGCACCCAGGGCAAGAACGCCCAGTGTGGCGGCAATTATGGAATTTTTCATTTTAGTTTCTCCTCGAGGCCGGTTAACAGATCGGAAATGTCGTCCAGTGCATTAAACCGCGGCTGCGCGGCAATGTGCGGTGTAATCAGTACGTTCTCGAATTGCAGCAATTCATCATCATCGCGGCCCGGCGCTTCATACAAAGGATCCAGGCCGAACCCGCCCAGATGTCCCGAGCGCAGCGCGGCAATCAACGCGTTGCGTTCGACGATTTCAGGGCGTGAAATGTTGATCAGCCGGGCGCCTGGCTTCATGCGGGCGAAGCGCAGCGCATTAAACAGATGATGCGTGCTGGCATTGCCCGGCAGGCAGATCACCACCCAGTCGCTGCTTTCCAGCAGGGTTTCCAGGTCTGCGTAATGCGCGGGACCAGCGGCGGCATCGGCCAGCGGCCGACGCTGGTGATAGCGCATGGACATGCCGAATGCGGCAGCGCGGGTTGCGACCTCGCGGCCGATTTCGCCCATGCCGACGATGCCCAGCGTCGTGCCATGCAGCAGGCTGATGCCGGGCACGCGCGCCCAGTTTGAATTGGCGGTATGCGCGCGGTCGTAAGTGCGCGGGGCAAAACCCGCGGCTTGCAGTGCAGCCAGGCTGATGCGGTTGGTCACCCGTTGCAGGCGCCGCGACAGGCCGAGCATCAGTGCGAATGTGTGTTCGGCGCAAGCGATGTTGGCGCGGCGGCGGATGGTCATCACGGCAACGCCGCGGGCAGCGCAGGCGGCAGCGTCGATGTTGCCGGCAATGGCGCCGTATTTCTGCACCGCCCTGAGTTTCGGTGCGGCAGCGAGTTCTGCGGCTCCGAAGGGCAGTGATTCCACGACTGCAAAATCAGCGCCGCCCAGTGCGCCGTGCAATGCTTCAGTGCTGTCGACTATCGGTACGTCGGCGGAATACAGCTTCGGCAGTCTGCGCCGCAACTGCTGCAGCCAACCGTCGAAATCCGGCAGGTCATGGGCAAAAAAATCGGCAAATGCATGGATCCGTTCTGCCGGGGTCGCGGGATCGAGTATGACGCCGATGAGGCGCAGGAAGGGGTCGTCTTCGATGACCAGTCGGATGCGGGCCATGGTCAAGACTTCGTTGCGGTTTCGGGTTCGATGCGCAATGCGCGGGCAACCCGGGTATGCATGTTGTAGGCGCCGGCGAGTACGCTGATTTCAACCACTGCCTGATTATCAAAGTGCTGCTGCAGTTCAGCATGCAGCGCATCGGGCACTTCGATGTCCCGGGTCATCGCATCAGTCCAGGCCAGTGCGGCGCGCTGTGCCGGGGTGAACAGGCCGCTGTCCTGCCAGTCAGCCAAGGCGGCAATCTGCTCTTTGGTCAGGCCGGCTTTCAGGGCATGTGAGGCGCCGTGGATACGTGCCTGGTATTCCGCACCATTGAGCAGTGACACGCGGAGGATGATCATTTCGCGCAGCGCGGCATCCAGTGATGTTTTGTAACGAATGGTGCTGTTGAAATCCAGCCAGCCAGCGGCGATGGTCGGGCTGTTCAGCAGCACCCGATAGAGATTGATGAGTTTGCCGCGTTCGGTTTTGACGCGATTGATGAATGGGGCGAGATCGGTGCGTTCTTCGCCTATCAGTGGTACCCGGGACATAATTTAACTTGTTGTTTTTTAAATGATATTAAAGCTTGCGACGTCTGGCTGTTTGTGCGGCCGGCCGTCGCAAGCAGTGATTTTTAACGATCGACCTGTATGCCTGCGGACTTTACCAGCTTGCCCCATTTCTCGATGTCTGCGCGGATGAAACTGGTGAATTCCTCGACAGACATGGTTTTGGGGTCGGCGCCGACTGCCGTGAGTTTGTCGCGCACTGCTGGCGTATTGACGGTTTTGACGATGGCATCATGCAGCTTCGCGACGATTTCATGCGACGTTTTCGCGGTGGTCAGCAGCGCGTAGTAATTCGTCATCTCGAAATTGGGAAGCCCGGATTCTATTGCCGTCGGCACGTCGGGAAGATACTGTGAACGTTTGGCGCTGGACACGGCGAGCGCGCGAACCTTGCCGTTTTTGACATAAGGTAAAATCACCGGCAGATCCACGAACATGCCGTTGATCTGGCCGGCGATGACTTCGCTGACCGCCGGTGCGGCCCCTTTGTACGGCACATGCGTAATTTTGATCTTGGCTTCCTTCATCAGCATTTCGATGCCGAGGTGCAACGTGCTGCCGATGCCGGAAGAGCCGAACGTGATCTGGTTCGGGCGCGCCTTGGCAAGCGCGACAAATTCCTTGAGTGTTTTTGACGGCATCGACGGATGAAGTACCATCAGGCTGGTCGTGGTCATGACCGGCGACAACGGTTGCAGGTCGCGCAGGGTGTTGTACGGTGGTTTGGCATAAGTCACCATGTTGATTGCGGCAATAGTCGCGGTAGCCATCAGCAGCGTGTAACCGTCCGCCGGCGCGCGGACGACATTGTCGGTGCCGATGCTGCCGTTGGCGCCGGCCCGGTTGTCGACGATGATGGTCTGGCCCAGCAGTTCGGTGAGGCGTGGTGCAATATTGCGGGTGGTGATGTCCGCGGGACCGCCGGCTGAAAACGGCACGACGATGCGTATCGGTTTGGTCGGCCAGTTCTGCGCCTGCGCCATATTGCCGATGAGCAGCGCGGTTGCACTGCAAGTCAGCAGCAACAAATTCAATGGATATTTCATGTTTTTCTCCTCGGGTTATCCGGTTTCGAATGATTTGATTCCATTGTATAAGAAGTTTCCATTGCGCCGTAACCGCCGCCGCCCGGGGTTTCAATGATGAACACGTCGCCGGCGTTCATTTCCACACTGGCACAGGCATCCAGTTCAGTGATCTGCCCATCGGCGCGTTCCACGGCATTGCGGCCCACCGCGCCGGGCAGTCCGCCGGCCATGCCGTACGGGGCCACGCGACGGTGGCCGGAAAGTATGGCGGCTGTCATGGGCTCAAGAAAACGCACGCGGCGCACTGCGCCGTCGCCGCCGCGCCAGCGTCCGTCGCCACCGCTGCCCTGGCGGATGGCAAAGCTGTCGATGCGCACCGGATAACGCCATTCCAGCACTTCGGGATCGGTGAGCCGGGAATTGGTCATGTGGGTCTGCACGCAGGACGTGCCTTCGAATCCCTGCACCTGATCGTTGCCGCCGCTCAATATGCCGGCGCCGGAACCGCCGGCTATGGTTTCGTAATATTGGTGACGTGCATTGCCGAAGGTAAAATTGTTCATCGTGCCCTGTGAAGCGCTCATCACGCCCAGCGCGCCGTAGAGCGCGTCGGTGACGCATTGCGAAGTTTCGACATTGCCGGCGACCACTGCTGCCGGGTGACGCGGATTGAGCAGGCAGCCCTGCGGCACGATAACCGTCAACGGCCGCAAACAGCCCGCGTTCAGCGGAATGTCATCGTCGACCAGAGTGCGGAACACGTAAAGCACTGCGGCCATGGTGACCGCCAGCGGGGCATTGAAGTTGTCGTGGCCCTGGGCGGACGTGCCGCTGAAATCGATGACGGCATTGCGCGCCGCAGTATCGACGCGGATGGCAACGCGGATCACCGCGCCGTGATCCATCTCATAGCTGAATTCACCGTCGCGCAAATTGCCGATGACCCGGCGCACCGCAGCTTCGGCATTGTCCTGGACATGCGCCATGTAGGCGCGCACCACATCAAGGCCGAAATGCCCGACCATGCGTTCCAGCTCAGCGGCGCCTTTGTGGTTGGCAGCGACCATGGCGCGCAGGTCCGCGATGTTCTGGTCGATATTGCGCGCGGGATGGCGACCGGCGGCAAACAGGGCGCGGGTTTCGGTTTCGCGCAGTCGTCCTCCCTGCACCAGCAGGAAATTTGATATCAGCACGCCTTCATCATCGATGTGCCGGCTGTCGGGCGGCATCGAACCCGGCGTGATGCCGCCGACATCGGCGTGGTGCCCGCGCGAGCCGGTGTAGAACAGGATGTGCTGGTGTTGCGCATCGAACACCGGCGTGATGACGGTAATGTCGGGCAGGTGGGTGCCGCCGGCATAGGGGTCGTTGAGCATCCAGGCGTCACCCGGCGTCATGCGGCCACGGTTGGCGTTGATGATTGCCTTCACACTCTCGCCCATGGAACCCAGGTGCACGGGCATGTGCGGTGCGTTGGCGATCAGGTTGCCATCGGCATCGAACAGGGCGCAGGAAAAATCCAGGCGCTCCTTGATGTTAACGGAATACGCGGTATTGGCGAGGGTTGCGCCCATTTGTTCGGCGATCGACATATAGAGATTGTTGAACACCTCCAGTCGGACCGGATCAACGGCCGTGCCGGTGCGTTCACTGCGGCGCGCGACGCTGCGTGTCAGCAGCAGTTGCGATTGTGCTGCAACATCCGCCTGCCACTCCAGCTCGATGACCGTGGTGGCGCTGGCGTCGGTGATGATTGCGGGCCCGTGCAGGCGTTGTCCTGGCGCGAGTGTGGTGCGGTCATAGACGGGGACCTGTTGCCAGCGGCCGTCGCTGTACATCTGCACCTGTGTGGGTGCGGTGGCGGCATGATTAGTAGCGGCGACAGCCGTCTCCGGAGTTGCGTATCCGGCATTGCCTATGGCTTCGACAGATACCGCTTCCACAATCAGCGCGCGTTCCGGCATCAGAAAACTGTAACGTTGCAGATAGCTCTCTACAAACGCAGCTTGCATGGCGGCGACCGTGCCGTAGGCTACAGTCAGTGCGGAATCGGTGCCCTCATATTTCAGGTGCACGCGGGATTTCAGCGTAATGGCCGTGGCCGGCACATCCTGGGCTGCGACTGCGTTGTGTGCGGTTGTGCCCAGCGCCGTGATGAGAGTGTCCAGCCGTTGCTGCAGCGAGTTGTCCAGCCGGGCCTCGACCGCCTGTTCGTGCATGGCCGTGATGTCGGCCAGACCCATGCCGTAAGCAGACAGCACTCCGGCCAGCGGATGTATAAAAATGCGGCGCATGCCCAGCGCGTCGGCAACCTGGCAGGCATGCTGGCCTGCCGCACCGCCGAAACAGACCAGCGTATAAGCACTGATGTCATGGCCGCGCTGCACGGATATTTTCTTGATTGCGCTGGCCATGTTTTCGACGGCGATGTGCAGGTAACCTTCTGCAACTGCAGCCTCTGATTGTAAGTCGTTGTTTTTATTCGATATTTTGTTGGTTAATGCAGCAAAGTGTGCGCGGGTTGCCGCCACGTCCAGCGGCTGCCGGCCATCGCGACCGAATACCTTTGGGAAAAATGCCGGCTGGATTCTGCCGAGCAGCAGATTGCAATCGGTAATGGTCAGTGGGCCATCCTTGCCGTAACAAGCGGGCCCCGGATTGGCGCCTGCTGAATCCGGACCCACGCGCATGCGCGCGCCGTCAAAATGCAGTATCGAGCCGCCGCCGGCGGCGACAGTGTGTATGGCCAGCATCGGGGCGCGCATGCGCACGCCGGCGATCTGGGCATCGAAGGTGCGCTCCAGATCGGCCGGGTCGGTACCTGCAAAATGCGCGACGTCAGTGGAAGTGCCGCCCATGTCGAAACCGATGATGCGATCGCAGCCGGCCTGCATGGCGGTGCGCACTGCGCCGACGATGCCGCCGGCCGGGCCGGACAGTATGCTGTCCTTGCCCTGGAAACGTCCGGCATCGGTCAGGCCGCCGCTGGATTGCATGAACAGCAGCCGGGTGTGCGGCAGTTCGTCGCGCACCTGGTCGACGTAGCTGCGCAACACCGGTGTCAGGTAGGCGTCGGCCACGGTGGTGTCGCCGCGCGCCACCAGTTTCATCAGCGGGCTGATTTCATGTGATACCGAAATCTGGCTGAAGCCACAGTCGCGGGCCAGTGCAGCGGCGATTTTTTCATGCTGCGGATAACGGTAGCTGTGCATGAATACTATGGCGACCGTGTTGTAGCCTTGTGCGCGGGCGTGGCGCAGATCGCGCTGCAGTGTTGCGCGGTCCAGGGCGCGGACGATGTCACCATGGGCGCCGATGCGTTCATCGACTTCATAAACCACGGCCTGCAGCTGTTCGGGGAGCACGATATGCCGGTCAAAAATGCGTGGGCGGTTTTGCCAGGCGATGCGCAGGGCATCGCCGAAGCCGCGGGTGATGAACAGCGCGGTACGTTCCCCCCGGCGCTCCAGCAGCGCATTGGTGGCGACCGTGGTGCCCATGCGTACGGCGGCGATGCGATCGGCGGGTATGGGCGCATCGTGTGCAACGCCCAGCACATCGCGGATGCCGGCGAGTGCAGCGTCGGGGTAACGCGCCGGATCTTCCGACAGCAGTTTGCGCGTCACTATGCCGCCGTCCGGGCTGCGGGCGACGATGTCGGTGAAGGTGCCGCCGCGGTCGATCCAGAACTGCCAGCGTGATTCCAGGGATTGGGGCATGGTGCAGGGCGCGATCGCGTCAGTCATGTCAGTGAATAACGCTGCCATGTTAGCGCATCATAAGGTTGACGCTTGACAGGTGCCGCGGTCTAATCACGCCTTCCTTGCGTCAGCGCGGAACATTTGCAGAGGACAGCGGTTCATGACGGAAACGATCGTCAAGAAGATCGGCAAGTACGAAATAGTCCGGAAACTGGGGGAAGGTGCAACGAGCACGGTGTATCTCGCCCGCGATGCGTTCAATTCCCGCGAAGTGGCGATCAAGCTGGTGTCGCAGGACGCGTTGAAGGATGACAATCGCGGCAAGCTGATGCACAACCTGTTTCTGACGGAAGCATCGCTGGCCGGCAAGCTCAATCACCCGCATATCGTCCAGATCTTTGATGCCGTTGCCGACGACGACAATGCCTACATTGTCATGGAATACGTATCCGGCGGCACGCTGCAACGTTTCACCCGCACCGACAACCTGCTGGCGCTGGGCGACGTCATTGAAATCATATACAAATGCGCGCGGGCACTCGACTTTGCTTCGCAGCTCGGCGTAATCCATCGCGACATCAAGCCCGCCAATATTCTGGTCAAGGACAATACCGACATCAAGGTTACTGATTTCGGGTCGGCGGCACTGGGGTTGACCACGCGCACCATGGTCGACGGCATCGGCACTCCGGCCTATATGTCACCGGAGCAGCATCTGAACCAGCCGGCCAACCTGCAAACCGACATCTATGCGCTGGGCGTGGTGATGTTCCAGATGCTTACTGGCAGGCTGCCGTTTGTTGCCGAAAACATCGCCGGGCTGTCGCATCAGATACTCAATGCCGATCCGCCGCTGGCCTCGGAGTTGCGCCAGGACGTGCCGACCGAGATCGATCTGGTCGTGCGTCGGGCGATGGCACGTGACCAGGCGGTGCGTTACATGACCTGGGAACATTTTGCCAAGGATCTGGTGGCCATTGCCGAAGGCGCGCCGCTGCCCAGGCACGGGGTGCTCGATACCGAAAAGTTCAACGTCCTGCGCACACTGTCGTTCTTCAGGTCATTCGGTGACGTTGAATTGTGGGAGGTGCTGCGGTTTTCCGAATGGATTGATGCTGCCAAGGACGAGGTCATCCTGAAAGAAGGCGACCCTGGCGATTATTTCGGCATATTGGTGTCGGGCGAGGCACGGGTGTTGCGCAAGCGCCGTTTGCTGAGTCTGCTGACCGCTGGCGAATGCGTGGGTGAAATGGCTTATCTGGGCGAGGAGGGCAATTTTCGCTCGGCCGACGTGGTGGCGGCAACGGACGTACGCATGATCAAAATCAGTGTCAAGGCGCTGGAACACGCGACCGAAATCTGCCGCCTCAAATTTGACCGCGCATTCCTGCGCATCCTGGTCGAACGCCTGGCTGCGGCGAACTCCAAGCTCTCGGGAATTTAGCGTCGACGCAGTTCAGGGTCCGGAGTCGGATTCGTGCGAGTCGGCCAGGATATCGACCAGCACGTTGTACCCGGTAGCAATGCCGTTCGGATTAAATCGCACTACAAATTGCCCCTGGTTTGGTGACATGTCGACGCGCCATTCCCAGGCGATTTCTTCACGAAATTGGGTGATTTTTCTCGGCGCACCCAGCAGTTCCCGCACTTGAGACTCGGTGGTGACACCGGGCACCACGCGCTGCAACTGCTCTATTGTCAGCAATTGCGTGGAACTCCGGACCATGCGCCCGCGGTCTATGCCGAACAGCCAGGTCTCGGTGCCCTCTGGGCCGTAGGCATATTCCCAATACTCCCCGCCCTGGGGATTGGCGCGGGTATCGGTGGGTTTGCCCAGACGCTGCATCAATTCGCTGGCCGTGGTGACATTGGGTTTTATGGATTCGGGCATGGCGCAGCCCGCAAATACACCGAGGATCAACAACATTCCGGTCGTGCGTGAAATCAGGCTCATGATGCCGTCTCCTGTAGACGAAAGACCAACGGTCGCAACGAGTTAGCCGGATCGGGCCTCCCGATTGTGCCGACTACGCTTGCGTAAACACCAGTCCGTTCAGGTTATTCCGGCCCGAGCAACAAAAGTCCGGTGTGCGGATGACTGACTACAGCGGGTAGCGGCGTTTTAATTCAGCAACTTGCGTCGCATCTAATGGACGGGTTTTTTCGCCGCGTAGCAGCAAGTGCAGTCTGGCCGTTGCTTCCAGTTCCTCGATGGCGTCGGCTGCTGCAGCCAGGGTGCTGCCGGCGACCACGGGCCCGTGGTTGGCGAGCAGCAAGGCATGATGGCGCGATGCGAGTTTTCGAACGGCACCGGCCAGTGCCCTGTCACCGGGCGCGTAATAGGGCACCATCGGCAACGAACCGATGCGCATCACGTAATACGCGGTGAGCGGGGGCAGCGCATCCTCCGGATTGGTGTCGGCCAGCACCGATACCGCAACCGAATGTGTGGCATGCAGATGGATCACCGCACCGTTCTGCGGTCGTTCCTCGTACATGGCCAGATGCAGAAAGTTTTCCTTGGATGGCGGATCGCCGGCGATGAGTTTGCCGTTCCAGTCGAGTTTGGCAATGCGCGCCGGGTCGAGCTGGCCCAGATTCGAGCCGGTAGGCGTCAGCAGCCAGCCGTCGCTGCAGCGTGCGCTGATGTTGCCGGTGCTGCCATGGGTCAGGCCGCGTTCGTACATCGAACGGCCCAGTGCAACAATGTTTTCGCGGAGTTGGTTTTCGGTCATTGCAGACACCTTATTGCTTTTTCAAAGAAGTCGACACTGCCAAAGTTGCCGGATTTCAGCGCAAGTGCCAAGGGCTGTGGTGCAATGCTACAGGTCCACGGCACTCCCGGATCTATCGTCGGACCGATGCGCAGTGCCTGTATGCCCAGCCGCTTGACGACTGCGCCCGAGGTTTCGCCGCCGGCGACCACAAACTTGCGCGTGCCGTTTTGCGCCAGTCCGGCTGCAATTTCTGCAAGCGTGTGTTCTATGCGCTCGCCAGCCTGTGCGGCGCCTGACTGCGCCTGGACGGCGCGCACTTCATCCGGCGTGCTGGTCGCATAAACCAGCAGTGCATCCTGCGGTTCGTGGCCGCGGGCCCAACTCATTGCTTCGCCGATGATGTCGGCGCCGGCAAGCAGGCGCTGCACATCAATACGAAATCCCGGGCGGCTAGTCAGCCAGTGCGCGACCTGGTCGCGGGTTGCGGCAGAACAGCTGCCGGCGATGATGGCGGCGGGGCCGTCGATGGCGGGCAGTGTTGCTGCGGAGATACTGTCGGGCAACAGTCCGCTGCGGCGGAAGTTGTCCGGCAGGCCGGTGGCGACGCCGGAACCTCCGGTAATCAGGAGCAAGGGTGCGCAGGCCTGGCCGATGACGTGCAGATCGGCAGTGGTGAGGGCGTCGACGATGGCAATGTTGGTGCCTGCGGCTGCTGCAGTGGTGCAGGCTTTTTCCAGTGTGGCAGCACCGGCCATGACGGCATGATGGTCGATCAGTCCCACGCGCTGCCGCGTTTGCTGCTGCAGCACGCGCACCAGATTGGCGTCGGTCATGGGGGTCAGCGGATGGTCTTTCATGCTGGATTCCGACAGCAGTTGTTTACCCACGAACAAATGGCCGAAGTAAACCGTGCGCTGATTTTCGGGGTAGGCCGGGCAGGCGATGGTGAACGCCACGTCCAGTGCTGACATCAGTGCTTCCGTGACGGGACCGATATTGCCCGCCGGCGTGGAATCAAAAGTGGAGCAATACTTGAAGAAAAACTGTCGGCAACCCTGCTTTTGCAGCCAGTGCAATGCTGCCAGCGATTCGGTAACGGCCTGTTCGCGCGGTGTGGTGCGGGATTTCAGTGCGACTACGACCGCGTCAGCGTCATCAATCGGCGCGGCGGGTATGCCTATGGTCTGCACCGTGCGCATGCCGCCTGCGGCCAGCGTGCTGGCGAGGTCGGTGCCGCCGGTGAAATCGTCCGCGATGCAGCCGAGCAGCATGGTCAGATCCGTAGCAGGGAGAATTAGTGACGTCGTTGCAAAGGTTCTGCCTCATCTGGGTGCGAATCCCAGGTCTGGCGTGTGGAGGTTCGCGACCGCATTCGGGCAGTGCCTAGTATAACTATCGACTTCAGTTTTCACATTAGGTCAGTCGGGGTCTCATGCAGGTAAAGTGAGCCGATGTCCGCGTGCTTGTGGCGCGGCTATGTCATTCCCGGAACATTTTCTCAATTTTATGAAGGGCGGTTTCAATGACCAAGTGCAAAAAGCGCAGCATGATGCTGCTTAAAATCGAAAGCATCCGGGGTGAACAACTCCGCGGGGCACCGGAAGCCCATCGACTTGCGTGGTCTGGTGTTCAATTGCCAGGCAATGGCATCGAGCTGTGCCTGGGTGTATCCGCTCAAGTCAGTATCAATGTCCGTGCCATCTGATAAATCTCCGCCCGTTATTCCTGTGAAAACGTAATCGCGTTGGTGCTCGACGAAGCACCTTTCACACCCGCACCGCCCCGCGCACCGCCAAGCACGGTGACGTTATCCGGAAGATCGTGTGGCGAAGGCTGCTTTGGTGCTGTCACAGTAAATCGAACCCGGCCAACTTTTAGCCGATTCGCGAACCATGCATCGACCAGCGGCTGAACCACCCACTCATCGACTGCTCGCTCAAGCGGTCGCGCGCCCAGATCCGGGCTGTAGCCACGTTCAAGCAAGATTCTTCTGGCTGACTCATCAACTTCGATAATCAAGCCCTTCTCAGCCTCGAACAATCGTGCTTTCTCCGCAAGGATTTGGTCGAGGATTTTCGCAAGGTGCTTGCCGTCAAGTGGCTGAGTCACATTTCCGGAAAATTATACCTAGGCGCCATTGGAAACTGGCCGCGTTTTCGCCCGACCGGGAGCAGATCCGATTTATCCGTGCAACGCCTCAATCGCTTTCGGGTTTGAAGCAACGATCTTGAGCAGCGCCCTGGCGGGTCCAGTGGGTTGCGTGCGTTGCTGCTCCCAGTTTTGCAGCGTGCGCAGGTTCACACCGATCAATTTCGCGAACTGGCTCTGGCTGATCTTGGCCGCCTCGCGGATCGTGCGCACGTCCGGCGCGGGTAGTTCGGTCGTTCTTGCGCCACGCACGCGCTTGCCAGCCATATGGCGTTTCATTTCGTGCACACCTTTGACCAGCTGGTCAAAATGCCGTTTATCCATTATTGATATCCTTCATCAGTTGCGCCAACGTCTTGATTTGCTCGCGGGTCAGGTCTGCTTGTGCACTTTTGGCGTAAGCATAAATCAGGTAAATACGTTCTCCCGGCACATGCCGGTAGTAGATCACCCTCGCGCCACCACGTTTGCCGCGTCCTTGTGCAGACCAGCGCAGCTTGCGCAAACCAGAACCGCCCGGGATGACATCGCCTGCGTCCGGCGTGGCCAGCAAAAAATTTTGCAAGCCGCGCAAATCTTCGTCGCTCCACTGCTCGGTACGAAAAGCGATGAACGGTGTAAGTTCGACAAAAACCATCCCGCAGACTATACGCGGTACGCGTATAGTCTGCAACACATAAGTAAAATTTGAGGCGCTTTGGCAATGGGCAATTGCCGGGAAAGGCGGGGCTTACCGCGCCCTGGTATTGTATGCGACGACGGGTGACAACTATTACTGTCAGCACTGCTGACAGTTTCAATTCCAGATCTTTCCCATCAACCCGCGCCAGCAGCGGCTATTACGCCAATTCGAGCCGATCGTTCTGCGAGAACGGATCGATATTGATTCGTAGTGAATGAATGGTCGTCGTCGGCACCTTGCGACGATCGACATTCTTCAGCCGCACGAAACCAATGGCTACAAGCTTGCCCAGGGTGCGTGTAAGGTTCGGTTGTGCGCGGCCCGTCAACTCCGCGAGCTCGGCAATGGATTGCGGCTTTTTATCGCGAATAATGGCCAGGAGCTCACGGTTCTGGGGTGTCAGCAACCGTAACAGTGCCTCGACAGAGTCGAATGTCGTGCCCCCGGCGTCCTTCGGCGCCAACCGCTCCCCACGTGCAACAGCCTTCATTTCTTCACGCAGGGACGCATGGCCTTGAATCTTGATATGTTTCATGGGCGATCTCCTTCCGTTACTTCAACGACCTCGAACGGGATGCCGTGCTCGGTGAGCACGCGTTCGACCTCGTCGAAAAAATCAATAATCAATGTTTCAGCGTCCTTAAACGCATAAGGACGGCCCTCGTCTGTTTGCGTTCGATGCCAGTGATCCATCGCTTTGGGGCGCCTCTTGAACCGCGCCCCCTTGGCTGGAACACGGTGTGCATTGTCAAAACCGATCAGCCGCCGGTTGTCTGGACCATGCAAGGTAAACGAGTAGTCCAGTCCATGCGGTTTTCCATCGTTCGCTTCCATTTTCGTGATCTCAAACTTCAGCCAATAACCGCCAGCGTAACGGTGCACATGCCCGTTGAACCCCAGCAAGAATTCAAGCGTATGTGCGCCGCCCTTTTTTGGCATCTATTACCATATCCTCACGTGATAAGTATAAAAGCGATGAAAACGTGGAGTCAAGACCCATGTGAGGCCGTCATGCGCCAGCTTGCCGCTGTCCTGGTGCCAGCAGTATTCCCGCCGGTAACACCCGGAGCGGGGGGGGATCTGGTACGGCAGGTCGAACGATAGTCGGGAACCATGCAGCCAGTGCTCCGGCCAGAATGCTGGCTGCACCAGTCTTCCCCGCATTTCTGCGCCAACAGTCTGCGCCAATACGCATCGTCACTGTCAGTGCAACTGATAGTGACGATGCGCGTAACCCGATGACAGCGTTGGGTTTTGGCACGGTTTTTCCAAGTGACGGACCCCGCCGAACTCAGTGACGGACCTGCTGGCGCAGCCGATAACCGGCGCTTGGCGCAATTGCCTGCCGAACGTTCGGTCTCCTGGGACAGCCTGCAGGCCCTGCAGCAGATCCAGCGGCTGGTGGTGCCCAGCCCGGTCGATAGCCGCGGTGAGCGCATTGTTGTAGCCCGTGTGGCAGGTGAAACCAAGGCCCTGCAGATCAACAACGAGATGCTGTGGCAGGCCTTGCAGAGTTTCGAGCCTGCAGACTTGGGTTTCATCGAACAGATGTTGACCGTGCTGGCAGACCTGCTGCGCGCCGGCGTCACGCTGTCGCCCGAATTCATGGCCCGCAACTTCATGCGCGACACGCTTTCCGGGTTCGTTCAGTCCAATGTCGGCATGGTCCCGGTCGCCGGCACTTTGTCAGGTTTCAAGGAAGTCGCCACACGTTCCGATGCCGCGCGCCTGTTCCGCGCCTTCGGCGGCGCCTACGCCGACATGTGGAAGGGTGACAGCCAGCAGACCAAGGCGATGCTGGAGCGCATGGCCAAGCGTGGTCGGTTCGACGCCAGAACCATCCTCACCCCCGGGGGCGTAATCCGGCTGCTGAATGATCTGGGATCGATTACCGAGGCCGGAACCCGGGTGGCTGAGTTCAAGAAAACCATGAAGCCCGGAGACGTCGATAGCCTGATCGACACCGCCTACAACACCCGTGAGGTCTCCGTTGACTTCGGTATGCATGGCGCCAGCCAGAACATCCGCTTGCTGACGCGCATCACGCCCTTCCTGAATCCGGCCATGCAGGGTTTCTACAAGATGGCGCGCACCGGCAACGAGCGATTCATGCTGACCCTGCTGCGCGGCTCGATGCTGACGGCCTTCAGTGTGGCGCTGTTCATGCTGAATCGCGACGAGGACTGGTACGACGAGATCGAGCAGTGGGAGCGCAACGTCTACTGGCATATCAATGTCGGATTCAAGACCGATGACGGCAAGGCATTGCCGATCCGCATCCCGAAGCCCTTTGAATGGGGTGCCGTGTTCGGGTCCGTGCCGGAGAGCTTGGCGAAGGTCGCTGTCGACCAGAACGGCGGCGAGTTCGCGAAGCGCATGAAGTCGATTGTCACCGACGTGTTTTCACTCTGAGCCGTGCCAACTGCGCTGCTGGTGCCGATGGAGCAGTGGGCAAACCGAAGTCTGTTCACGGGGCGCCCCATCGTGTCAGAGGGGCTGGAGGGTCTGGATCCGGAACTGCAATACACGGCTGGTACGAGCCTGGCCGCGCGGGAGGCCGGGAACGCCCTTGGCGCCAGCCCCGCAAGAATTGATCATGCGATTCGCGGCCTCCTGGGCACGATGGGGGTCTATGTGACATCCATGGCCGATCTAGTGATCCGTCCCCTGGGTGACTACCCGGTCAAACCATCCGCCACGGTACGCGAGATGCCGGTAGTTCGAGCCTTTGTTCATGACCCGAACTCGCCCAATACTCGCTACGTGACCGATTTCTACGAGACGCTGAGCAAGGCGCGCAAAGCTGACGCCAGCATGCGCCAACTCGATGGTGAGAAGGCAGATGCCTACTACAAAAAGCACGGAGATGTGATCGACGCTGCCCCCATCCTCAATCGTGCGGCGCGCGATATGGGAGCGGCACGCCGGGAAGCGCGCGAGATCGGCGAGGACCGCACCACTTCAGCAGAGGAGAAACGCCGCCAGATCAACGAGCGGAATCAGGAAAATCGGCGCACTGCGCGTGAGACGATGCGTGACGTCATCTCTCAGGGCGTACGGTAGTCACATTCTCGAAAGGATTGCATGGCATCGAATCAAGGCGGTAAGCGCCAAGGCGCTGGTCGGCGTAAGGGCGGCGTCAACAAGATGTTGGAGAAGGCGCGCGTGCTGGCCGCGTCAACGGGGCTATTGCCGCATGAATTCCTGTTGGCGATGTCGCGGGGGGAATCCACGCCGGGCGTGCCGAAGCCAACGCGCGAGGAAATCATTGATGCGCGCAAAGCGGTGGCACCGTATTACGCGCCCAAGCTGGCATCAACGGAGTTTCACGGCAACGTAGGGGCGGAAGGAACCTTGGCCGATTGGCTGTTTGCGCAGGCAGACGGTAAATCACGCGGACTACCCAGTGAACGCAATAAGCCAAAAGACAATTCTGTTTAGCCAATGCGTCTGGACTTGGAATCAGGCGTCTGATCCCGCAGCGCGTTTGATTAAATTTCAAAGAATCAAAAAAACCCCTTGTCGTTCAATGTTTTACGTATATGAACTGATCGACCCACGAACACAGCGGGTGTTCTATGCGGGGAAGGGTAAAGGCGGTCGCATGTTGCGTGACGTGGTAAGGCAAGGAGTGAGGTAGGGGATTGCATCTGTATTGCTAAAGCGATTCTAATATCTGCTTCCGCTTTGCTTCGTATTCATTCTTGGAAATCGCGCCAGACTTATAGAGATCGTCCAAGGTGATCAGGCGCTCTGAGATCGTTTGCTTGGTCGGCACGGTTGAAAGCGCGGGCGTCCTTGCGGGACACCCTCTAATGCAGACATCGTAATTGTCATTGCATTGCTTCTGCTGAACCACCGGGAAGAACTTGAAGCCACTGCTACAGGTGGCAAGGTGCTCTGAGCATTGCTGCGCGCAAACAGCGTCCGCAACTGACGGATCCGCGGATGGAGGGGTTGCACACCCGACAAGCGCGACTATCAGCGCAAAACCAAGAACATGTCTGTTCGATTGCACGTTTCCCCCCTTCGACATCGTTCTGTCACGATAAGCCTACTCAGAACAATTACCGGTATCAATGCTGAAGGAGAGCCCTTCAGACATCGGCAGGGAGACGGTGTGGCGGGTATCGAGGCTATCGCCACCCCAATTTGATCAGAATCACAATTCGATATTCTCTTCCCGTGGCAACGACTGTCCTAGCACTGGCATAGCACCAGAGTTTTCATGAAATCATCGATACGATATAAGTCATTGATTCTGTGGCGCCCCGGAGACGAATCGAACGTCCGACCTGCCCCTTAGGAGTTAATCTAAGGCCAGATTCACGACATTTGATCGTGGTGCACCAACATTTATAAATATAACAAAAACAACAGTTTAACGTCGTTTCATCCGTTTCCAACATTCCCCAATTTGGGTTAACATGCCGCAAATTGGTTGCACATAAGTTGCACAGCACGGTTTCGTAACATGCGACTTAACGCCCTAGACATCAAAAAGGGGCGCGTCGATAGCTTACCTGAGGCCTGCGCTGATTGTGCAACCAATGTGCAACCGCTCTCATAAGGCATGTGAAGCTGACGACGATGGAAGCGACGGATCAACCTAACCGCATCCGATTCACCAAGGCCGCACTAGATCGGCTCCTGGTCGATCCTGGCGGCAAACGCTATTACGTCTACGATGAAGCCTCACGCGGACTGTGCGTGTGCGTAGCGACCGCAACCAAAACGTTTTACCTGCTGCGCAAGGTTCGTGGGAGGGCTGAGCGCGTCAAACTCGGGCGCTACCCCGATACCACTATCGAACAAGCGCGCCAGCGTGCCGGGAAAGTTAACAGCGAGATCGATTCGGGTATCAATCCCAATGAGCTTAAACGGGAGCGCCGGCGTGAATTGACGTTGGATGAGTTGCATGGGCTCTACATGGAGCGGCATGCGCGGCAACGGAACCGGCGACCGGACAATGCCGAAAACAATTACCGGCGATATCTCAAGGTATGGGGTAACCGTAGGCTCTCGGAGATTGCCCGCCAGGACGTAGCGGCCTTGCATGCACGACTCGGCAAGGATACGGGCCAAGTCACAGCAAACATCGCTTTAACACTGTTACGCAGCATGTTTAACCGTGCCCTGGAGTGGGATGTCTGGAAGGGGGGTAACCCGACCTTTGGCATTCGGAAGTTTAAAGAGATTTCACGGGATCGGTTTTTACAGCCGGACGAGATGCCGCGATTCCACGAGGCGTTGTCCTTTGTAGAAAGCGAGACGACCCGCGACCTGATCTTGACGTTACTGTTAACCGGGGCGCGTCGTGGAAACGTGGAGAGCATGCGCTGGCGCGAGTTGGACTTGAAGCGGGCGACCTGGCGAATCCCGGATACCAAGACCGGCGACCCGTACCTGATCCCCATATCTCCGGAAGCGGTAGCATTACTCGCCAAGCGCAAGGCGAAAGTATTAGGGGAATGGGTTTTTCCTGGCCCTGGTGAATCCGGTCATTTAACGGAGCCCAAGCGGGCCTGGAGAGGGTTGCTGTTGCGCGCTGAGCTCATTGGCCTGGTCGATGCCATTGCGGTAAGGCAGCGCTGGACCAGGGGGGCGCGTAAGGAGGCTGTATCGGTAGGGGCGACTCGGCTAATTCCTGAAATTAAAGCGGCAACTAAGAAGGCGAAGGCACTAGGGATTGATCCGGAGCAATATGCGATGCGCGACGTTCGGATGCACGACTTGCGGCGCACGCACGGTAGTTGGATGGCAGCAGGTGGGGCGAGTTTGCCGACGATTGGCAAGGCGCTTGGTCATAAGAGTGTCGCCACGACGCAGATATACGCACGCTTGAACCTAGACCCTGTGCGTAGTGCGATTTCCCAAGCAACTAGTGCCATGATGAAGGGCGTAGTCAATTCGGAGTTAGAAGAGCCTGAGTCGGGGCGGTAACGAAAGAGATCGAAGGGGTATTGATGAGCGAGCAGCTTAAAAAAACAGAGCCGATAAAAACTCCTGCGCAAATATTTCGAGAGGCAACGGAAGCAATTCAACGCAAGAACATTACTCCGGAATCTGGACGGTCTATGTCCAATATTCTTAGCGATTGGACGGCCACCTATACCCAGTTAAAGGATGAAAACGAGGCCCGTAAAAGCCCGGAGCAACGAGCGCGAGAGGCGAGAGAGCAAGAGGCACAGTGGGCGCGAGATCGTGAGGAGCGGGCGCGCAAGAAGGCGGAAAAGAAAACGCAGTTTCTGATGAAGTTATACGGTCAGTATGTTCCGTATGATGCCTGGAAACTTTTGGGGGAGGCGGTGCCTTTGTTGTGCGGAGAGGAGCCTGATGCTGCACTTTTTATATCTTCAGAGATTCAAAGAATCAGGGTTATTGCGGAAAGGGCAGTAATAGCAAAGACATTGAGGGTTTTGAACCCCAGTGCTAATTCGGGGCAATGGCAGGTAATACCTAGCGAGTTTTATGTTTGGGCATCTGCGAAGAAATTCCCGATACCGCAAGAATTCGAAGTGGCATTCGGGTTAGTAAAAGCGGCCACAGAGCAGGCATCAAATACGCAGACTTCCTATCAGGGGCCGACTGGTCCGGCGACCGAGGCCAGAACGCGTAGCAAGGCCAAACGACGTGCGCGAGTAAAAGCATTTCGAGCGTGGATCGATGCCCATGCGGGAGCGCTTGGATATCACTGGAGGCATTCAAATATTCCAGATACCAAGCAAAGCGCGCATCGGGTTTTCTTTGGTTTGTATCCTGAAATCGTGAAAGTTACCCCAGCCACATTGGCGGACGATTTACATGAGGCGGGTATACGCTTCGATAATGCTGGTAAGTCTATGAAAAACAATGTGTTAGAGCATTTGTTTAAGCAGTCAAAAAAGATGAAATAAACAACGGTTTACCCCACCTTCCAACACGATTTACCCCAGTGTTGGGCTGTCGTTTCTTTCTTGAATATGAGCGTCGTGCACTTGCACATGTTCAACATTCATGGAGAAACGAAGCATGGAAACGAAACTACTCACGGCAGATGAAGTTGCCGAAATTCTAGGAGTTACCTCTCACACCCTGGCTGTCTGGCGTTCAACCGGACGGTACGCGCTACGGTATGTAAAAACGGGTCGCTTGGTCCGGTACCGTACGGCTGACCTGGATAGCTTTATTGAGCGCCGTAGCAAGTCTAATAGCGGCGAGGTGGTGTGATGCTCGCGCAAGTCGAAAACTTGTCCCGTGTGCATGACGGGATTAACACCACTGAAAACTCTGAAGCTTCAAAACGTCCTTGGGAAGTAGTGAAGTCCTATATTCCCCAGGGCTACCGGCTAGATTCCGATGGACTCTTTCGCGAAAAGGAAAATAACGAGGATCGAATATCCGGACCGGTCTGGGTGTCAGCCAGGACGCGCGATCCTCAGGGCGGTGAGTGGGGGGTATTCGTCGAATGGATCGATCCAGATGGAATGGGGCGAAAGCGTGCGTTCCCCCGTGATCTTCTGCATGACAAGCGCGGCGTGCCTTTAGTGCAAGCCCTAAGTGCCGGGGGGCTAGAGGTGATACCTGGGTGTGAAGGGGCGTTGGTTAAGTATCTAGGTAGTTTCGATGTTCCTTATCGTTTGCGGGCTGTTGCGCAACTAGGCTGGTTGTCTGGCGAGGAACTTACATTCGTGCTGCCCGATCGGGTTATCGATGTCGGTAAAGGCCAAGTTATTGTTTATCAGCCCGAGCGCCATAGCCCTACTACGAAGACTATGAGGCAGTCCGGAACGCTTGAGCAGTGGCAAAAAAATGTCGTGGAACAATGTAAAGGGAACCCACGCCTAATCTTTGCGGTTTGTGTGGCTTTTGCAGGACCGCTCTTGCGGTTTGCAAATATGGAGAGCGGCGGTTTCCACATGTTTGGGGCGAGTAGTAAGGGGAAGACAACCGCGTTGAGGATGTCCCGCCCGTAGTTGAAGGTTGAGTTGGTGGTTGAAGCAGTCGTGGGCCCAGAATGCGGGTTCTCGACATCCTCAACCTGAACCGAAGAAAGCTCAACCACCATGAAGAAGTCTA
>Ga0335398_10003227_pt1 | contig 24280 bp, 21 predicted proteins | sample BON03_FD_205742 | JGI IMG/M metagenome (GOLD analysis project Ga0335398, IMG submission 205742) | Freshwater microbial communities from Lake Bonney liftoff mats and glacier meltwater in Antarctica - BON-03 (spades assembly) (version 2) | ecosystem: Environmental > Aquatic > Freshwater > Ice >... | reverse complement strand
GAATAAAAACATACAAGCAATTTTTATTGGAATAAAAACATACAAGCAATTTTTATTGGAATAAAAACATACAAGCAATTTTTATTGGAATAAAAACATACAAGCAATTTTTATTGGAATAAAAACATACAAGCAATTTAAATTATCGTCTTGGCCAACCAAGACGATATTTTAAACATTCTAAATGTCCATTTTCCGATGCAGAACTACATGTCAAACTATTCCATTCACAACCATTTTCATGAGCATATTTTAAACATACAAGCCATTCACAACCATTTTCGTGAGCATATTTTAAACATTCTAAATGTCCATTTTCCGATGCAGAACTACATGTAAAACCATTCCATTCACAACCATTTTCATGAGCATATTTTAAACATTCTAAATGTCCATTAGCTGCTGCATAACTACATGTAAAACTATTCCACTCACACCATTTTCATGAGCATATTTTAAACATTCTAAATGTCCATTAGCTGCAGCATAACTACATGTTCTTTTTACAAGCCATTCACAACCATTTTCGTGAGCATATTTTAAACATTCTAAATGTCCATTAGCTGCTGCATAACTACATGTAAAACTATTCCACTCACACCATTTTCATGAGCATATTTTAAACATTCTAAATGTCCATTAGCTGCAGCATAACTACATGTTCTTTTTACAAGCCATTCACAACCATTTTCGTGAGCATATTTTAAACATTCTAAATGTCCATTCTCAGCGGCAACATGACATGTCCAACTATCCCATGTACAACCATTTTCATGACAATATTTTAAACATTCTAAATGTCCATTAGCTGCAGCATATGTACATGCATAACCTCCAAGCCATTCACAACCATTTTCGTGAGCATATTTTAACCATTCTAAATGTCCATTCCCTGCTGCTGAACTATATGTTTCTTTATTCCATTCACAACCATTTTCATGAACAAATTTTAATAATGATAAATTTCCAATTGAAGAAAATTTTCCACATAATTCATCATTTGGTGTATTAATAATAATTTTAATTTCATCAACTAATGGATTTATTAAAAATTGATCATTTAATAAATCCATATTTATTTTATCTTTATTTTCAAAAACCCATTGATAAATTTCAATTGGGTTTTTATTGACAATCCAATAATCAAATATTAAAATATATGATACCAAATCATCAAATGTATTTATTTCTAATTCTTTTCTAAAGAACTTATCAGGAACATCAAATGATTCATAAGAATTTATATTTTGATATAATTTAGAATCCAGTAAATAATTAGGAATTTCATAAATTGTTAAACTAGTTGTCATTAATTAATTAAATAAATATAAAATAAGCCAAGAATAAATCAATTTTTAATAAATTCTTTTTTTATTAATAATTTGATTCACACCCATTTTCTTGAGCATATTTTAAACATTCTAAATGTCCATTAGCTGCTGCAATAATACATGTATAACCCCCAAGCCATTCGCAACCATTTTCATGAGCATATTTTAAACATTCCAAATGTCCATTTTCTGCTGCTGAACTACATGTTTCTTTATTCCATTCACAACCATTTTCATGAGCATATTTTAAACATTCTAAATGTCCATTTAATGCTGCATAACTACATGTAAAACTATTCCACTTGCAACCATTTTCATGAACAAATTTTAAACATTCTAAATGTCCATTTTCTGCTGCCTTGTAACATGTCATCCAATTCCAATCACATCCATTTTCATGAACATATTTTAAACATTCTAAATGTCCATTTTCAGCGGATAGAATACATGTCCTACAATTCCATACACAACCATTTTCATGAACAAATTTTAATAATGATAAATTTCCAATTGAAGAAAATTTTCCACATAATTTATCGTTTGGTGTATCAATAATAATTTTAATTTCATTTACAAGTGAATTTATTAAAAATTGACCATTTAATAAATCCATATTTATTTTATCTTGATTTTTAAAAACCCATTGATAAATTTCAATTGGAAATTTATTGACAATCCAAAAATTAAATATTAAAATATATGATACTAAATCATCAAATGTATTTATTTCTAATTCTTTTCTAAAAAATTTATCAGGAACATCAAATGATTCATAAGAATTTATATTTTGATATAATTCAGAATCCATTAAATAATTAGGAATTTCATAAATTGTTAAACTAGTTGTCATTAAATAATTAAATAAATATAAAATAAGCCAAGAATAAATCAATTTTTACTAAATCCTTTTTTATTAATAATTTGATTCACACCCATTTTTCACGAGCATATTCTAAATGTCCATTATCACATAACAATATGTGTATAATTTAAATCACTCTTTCTTTTAATAAATTATATAATTTTGTTCCAGTTAATAAATTAAATAACATGAATAAATTGAATTTTTAACTTTATATATCAATAAGTTTATTTATTAATGGAAATTAATAAATCACACATAGCTAATTATAATTTTACTAAATCAACTAAATTTCCAATAATTAATAAATTAATGGAAATTGATGAATTATCAGTAACTAATTATATCTCTACTAAACCAACTAAATTAATGGAAATTGATGAATTATCCGTACCTAATTATATCTCTACCAAACCAACTAAATTTCCAATATTAATGAAAATATCTAAACCACATAAACCACATAAACCACCCAAACAACAAATGCATTATGATGGGGATTTGATAGCATCACAATTTATTGCTTATTTTTATCAAACATGGATATCAAATCCCGAGACACTACTCAATGACGGTGTTATTAAATCTCACACCAAACTTAAATATAATAATAATATGTATAAAGGTCCTGATTTTATAGAACATCTTAAAATGTTCTCTTGTCCAGATCTTCAATTTATTGATTGCAATTCTGATATTATAGACTCTGGTTCAAGACAAATTTATATTTTGGTAACTGGTACTATTACAAATTTGTCTTCAACATATACTTTTAGTCAATCTTTTGTGATTGTTTTTGCTACTGAAATTGGTGATGAGACTAAACCCAAAATAAAATCAAAAAAATGGATTTTAAATAATTCTATTTTAATTATTAAGCAATAAAAATATTTAGTTTATAAATATTTACCAGTTTATTTTAAACATTCAAAATGTCCTTGAACATCAAATGATTCATCAGATTCTATATTTTTATATAATTCAGAATTCATTAAATAATTAGGAATTTCATTAATTGTTAAACTAGTTGTTATTAATTGATTAAATAAATATAAAATAAATATAAAATAAATCATTTTTTAAACTTGTTTAAATCTTTTATATTAATAGGACACCCATTTTCATGAACATATTTTAAACATTCTAAATGTCCATTTGATGTTGCAACATGACATGTTTCTTCTACAAGCCATTCGCAACCATTTTTCACGAACATATTTTAAACATTCTAAATGTCCATTTGATGTTGCAACATGACATGTTTCTTCTACAAGCCATTCGCAACCATTTTTCACGAACATATTTTAAACATTCTAAATGTCCATTCTCTGCTGCAACACGACATGGTTCTTCTACAAGCCATTCGCAACCATTTTCATGAACATATTTTAAACATTCTAAATGTCCATTTTTTGCTGCATAATAACATGTTTCTTCTACAAGCCATTCGCAACCATTTTCATGAGCATATTTTAAACATTCTAAATGCCCATTTTTAGTTGCAACATAACATGTATTTTGGTCCCACGAACAACCATTTTCATGAGCATATTTTAAACATTCTAACTGTCCATTCGTTGTGGCACAAGAAGATGTATATTCGTCCCACGGACAACCATTTTCGTGAGCATATTTTAAACATTCTAACTGTCCATTGGTTGCTGCACAAGTACATGTTAAATCGTCCCACTCACAACCATTTTCATGAGCATATTTTAAACATTCTAACTGCCCATGTTCTGCTGCACGATAACATACAAAAATATCCCACAAATACCCATTTTCGTGACAATATTTTAAACATTCCAAATTTCCAACTGATGAAAAATAATTACATATATCTTTATCAAGTGTTTTAATGATAATTTTAATTTCAGGAATTAATTCATTCATTGGAAATTGTTCATTTAAAAATTCAACATCAATTTTATTTTTGTTTTTAATAATAAATATATAAATTTCTTTAGGATATTTATCAAGCATCCAATAATCAAATATCACAAGATATCCAACAAAATCATCAAATGTATTTATTACTAATTCTTTTCTAAAGAATTTATCTGGAACCTCAAATGATTCATCAGATTCTATATTTTTATATAATTCAGAATCTTTTAAATAATCAGGTATTTTATTAATTGTTAAACTAGTTGTCATTAATTGATTAAATAAATATAAAATAAATAAATAATAAATCAATTTTTATTGGAATAAAAACATATAAATCAATTTTTACTAAAATAATTATTAATTTTCACGAGCATATTTTAAACATTCTAAATGTCCATTTTTTGCTGCAACGAAACATATTTCTTCTCCACGCCACGAACAACCATTTTCATGAGCATATTTTAAACATTCTAAATGTCCATTTTCTGCAGCACCATTACATGTATCATAATTCCACATACAACCATTTTCGTGAGCATATTTTAAACAATCTAAATGTCCATTTTCTGCAGCACTAGAACATGTATCTGCAACCCAATAACATCCATTTTCATGAGCATATTTTAAACAGTTTAAATGCCCCTTTTCTGCAACATAATTACACATCCATACATTCCAATCACAACCATTTTCATGAGCATATTTTAAACATTCTAAATGTCCATTTTCTGCAGCACTGTCGCATGTTCGCCAATCCCACGGACAACCATTTTCATGAGCATATTTTAAACATTCTAAATGTCCATTTTGTACCGCACTAGAACATATTATCTCATTCCACACACATCCATTTTTATGAGCGTACATTAAACATTCTAAATGTCCATTTGTAAATGCACCAAGACATGTATCGTCAGTCCACTCACATCCATTTTTATGACAATATTTTAAACATTCTAAATGTCCGTTTTCAGCAGCAACATAACACGTTTCTTCGTCCCACACACAACCATTTTCATGACAATATTTAAGTAATTCTAAATTACCAACTGAAGAAAAATAATCACATATTTTATCATCAGGTGTTTTAATAATAATTTTAATTTCATTAATTAATGGATTCATTTGAAATTGTTCTTTTAATATATCCATGTTTATTTTATCTTTATTTTTAATAATAAAGATATAAATTTCATTGGGATATTTATCAAGCATCCAATAATCAAATATCACAAGATATCCAACAAAATCATTAAATGTATTAATCACTAATTCTTTTTTAAAGAATCGTTCAGGAACCTCAAAAGAATCATCAGATTCTATATTTTCACATAGTTCGGAATCTTGTAAATAATCTGGTATATCATTAATTGTTATAGTAATAAGCATTATGAATAAAATAAACATAGTAAAAAAAAATATAAATCAATTTTTATTGGAATAAAAACATTTTTTATACAAGACAACCATTTTCTCGAGCATATTTTAAACATTCTAAATGTCCATGTTTTGTCGCATTACGACGTGTTTGAAAATCCCATGAACACCCATTTTCATGAGCATATTTTAAACATTCTAAATGTCCGTTTTGTGCAGCATTACTACATGTCCAATTATTCCACTCACATCCATTTTCGTGTGCATATTTTAAACATTCTAAATGTCCATTTGATGCTGCGTTACTACATATTAAACTATTCCACGAACACCCATTCTCATGAGCATATTTTAAACATTCTAAATGTCCGTTTTTTGATGCATTAATACATGTCAAAATATTCCACTCACACCCATTTTCATAAGCATATTTTAAACATTCTAAATGTCCGTTTGTTGATGCATTTTTACATGTCAAACTATTCCAATCACAACCATTTTCGCGAGCATATTTTAAACATTCTAAATGTCCATTTTTCGCTGCGTTACTACATATTAAACTAGTCCACACACATCCATTTTCATGAGCGTATTTTAAACATTCTAAATGTCCGTTTTCTGCAGCATATATACATGTCCATCTATTCCACTCACAACCATTTTCACGAGCATATTTTAAACATATTAAATGTCCATTTTCTGCTGCAATATGACATGTCCATTTACTCCACTTACAACCATTTTCGTGAGCATATTTTAAACATTCTAACTGTCCATTTTCAGCTGCAATATCACATGTTTCTTCGTCCCACTCAAATTCATTTTCATGACAATATTTAAGTAATTCTAAATAACCAATTGAAGAAAAATAATCACATATATCATTATCGGGTGTGTCAACAATAATTTTAATTTCATTAATTAATTCATTCATTGGAAATTGTTCTCGTAATATATCCATGTTTATTTTATCTTTATTTTCAATAATAAAGATATAAATTTCATTAGGATATTTATCAAGCATCCAATAATCAAAAATCACAAGATATGATACTAAATCATCAAATGTATCAATCACTAATTCTTTTTTAAAGAATTGTTCTGGAACCTCAAATGAATCATCGGATTCAATATTTTTATATAATTCTGATTCTTGTAAATAATCAGGAATATCATCAATTGTTAGAGTAATAGGCATTATTAATTAAATAAATATAGTGAAAGAAAATATAAATCAATTTTTATTGGAATTTCAACATACAAGCAGTTTCACATACAAGCAATTTTTATTGGAATACAAGTATTTACAAATTGTATTTTATACAGGACATCCATTTTCATTACAATATTTTAAACATTCTAAATGTCCGTTTTTTGTAGCACAATAAGATGTATATTCACACAACTCACATCCATTTTCATGAGCATATTTTAAACATTCTAAATGTCCGTTTTCTGCTGCATAATTACATGTCATCCTATTCCACTCACACCCATTTTCATGAGCATATTTTAAACATTCTAAATGTCCGTTTTCTGCTGCATAATTACATGTACTATAACTCCATACACACCCATTTTCATGAGCATATTTTAAACATTCTAAATGTCCGTTTGTTGATGCATTACTACATGTCCAATTATCCAAACTACACCCATTTTTATGAGCATATTTTAAACATTCTAAATGTCCGTTTTCTGCAGCATAATTACATGTCCAATTATTCCACACACACCCATTTTCATGAGCATATTTTAAACATTCTAAATGTCCGTTTTTTGCAGCATAATTACACGCCCAAATATTCCACGAACAACCATTTTCATGAGCATATTTTAAACATTCTAAATGTCCGTTTTCTGTAGCATAATTACATGTCCAAATATCCCACTCACACCCATTTTCATGAGCATATTTTAAACATTCTAAATGTCCATTTTTTGATGCATTATAACATGTCCAATTATTCCACTCACAACCATTTTTATAACAATATTTTAAACATTCTAATTGTCCATTTAATGCAGCAGAACTACATGTAGAACTACTCCACGTAAATCCATTTTCGTGACAATATTTAAGTAATTTTAAATATCCAACTAATGAAAAATAGTTACATATTTTATCATTGGGTGTATCAATAATTATTTTAATTTCATTAATTAATATATTCATTGGAAATTGTTCTTTTAATAAATCCATGTTTATTTTATCTTTATTCTCAATAATAAATATATAAATTTCATCAGGATATTTATCAATCATCCAATAATCAAATATTACAAGATATCCAACAAAATCATCAAATGTATTTATAACTAATTCTTTTTTATAAAATTGTTCAGGAATCTCAAATGAATCATCAGATTCTATATTTTTATATAATTCTGATTTTTTTAAATAATCTGGTATATCATTAATTGTTAAAGTAATTGACATTATAAATAAAATAAATATTGTGAAAAATAATATAAATCAATTTTTATTTTAATAAAAACCTATAAACAGTTGCACATACAAGCAATTTTTATTTTAATAAAAACCTATAAACAATTTTTATTTTAATAAAAACCTATAAACAATTTTTATTTTAATAAAAACCTATAATCAATTTTTAATTAAACCGTCTCCATTTTCACGAGCATATTTTAAACATTCGAAATGTCCATTTTCAGCAGCAATGTAACATGTTTTTTCTAAAACCAAAGCACATCCATTATCTAAAACCCAAGCACACCCATTTTCATGTGCATATTTTAAACATTCTAAATGTCCATATTCTGCAGCACCATAACATGTATTTTCGTCCCACTCACATCCATTTTCGTTGGCATATTTTAAACATTCTAATTGTCCAGATTCTGCAGCTAAATTACATGTTACTTTATTCCATGAACACCCATTTTCATGAGCATATTTTAAACATTCTAAATGTCCATTCTCTGCGGCAACATGACATGTCCAACTATCCCATGTACAACCATTTTCATGAGCATATTTTAAACATTCTAACTGTCCTTTTTCAGCGGCATAATTACAAGTTTTACTATTCCACTCACACCCATATTCATGAGCATATTTTAAACATTCTAAATGCCCATTTTCAGCAGCAATATGACATGTATCTTGGTCCCAAGCACAACCATTTTCGCGAACATATTTTAAACATTCTAAATGTCCATTTTTTGCTGCACTATAACATGTTTTTTCTGCAAGCCACACACAACCACTATTATGAATATATTTTAAACATTTTAAATGCCCGTTTTTTGCTGCAATATTACATGTTATAATATCCATATTGCATCCATTTTCATAACAATATTTTAGTAATTCAAAGTTTCCAACAGAAGAAAAATAATCACATAATTTATTATCAAGTGTTTCTGTAATAATTTTAATTCCATTTACAAAGTTATTTGTTGGAAATAGTTCTTTTAATAAATTTGTATTTATTTTATTTTTATTAATAAATATAAACATTTCTTTTGGTAATACATAAACCATCCAATAATCAAATATCGTAATATATAATACAAGATCATCAAATGTATTAATTACTAATTTTTTTTTAAAAAATTGTTCAGGGACATCAATAAAAGTATCAATGGTTTTATATAATTTGGATTCTTTCAAGTAATCAGGAATTTCATTAATTGCTAAAGTAATAGACATTATAAATTTAAATAAATATTGTGAAAGATAATATAAATCAATTTTTATTGAAAAATCTATAAGCAAATACACATACAAGCAGACACACATACAAGCAGTTTCGCATACAAGCAGTTGCACATACAAGCAGTTGCACATACAAGCAGTTTTTATTGGAATAAAAACCTATAAACAGTCACACATACAAGCAGTCACACATACAAGCCGTTTTTATACAGGACACCCATTTTCATGAGCATATTTTAAACATTCAAAATGTCCTGATCGTGTTGCATCTTTACATGTCAAACTATTCCACTCACACCCATTTTCATGAGCATATTTTAAACATTCTAAATGTCCATTTGTAGCAGCATTATAACATGTTAAACTATCCCACTCACAACCATTTTCATGAGCATATTTTAAACATTCTAAATGTCCATTTTCTGATGCACCAGAACACGTTGATTTTTCCCATAAACATCCATTTTCACGAGCATATTTTAAACATTCTAAATGTCCATTTTCTGATGCACTAGAACATGTATTTTCATCCCACATACAACCATTTTCGTGAGCATATTTTAAACATGCTAAATGTCCGTTTTCTGCCGCACAACAAGATGTACATTCATCCCACTCACAACCATATTTATGACAATATTTTAAACATTCTAAATGTCCATTTTTTGCTGCACCGATACATGTCCATTTATCCCACTCACAACCATTTTCAAGAGCATATTTTAAACATTCTAAATGTCCATTTTCTGCTGCACAACAAGATGTATATTCATCCCAATCACATCCATTTTCATGAGCATATTTTAAACATTCCAAATGTCCATTTTCTATTGCATAGCAACACGTTGTCCAGTCCCACTCACATCCATTTTCATGAGCATATTTTAAACATTCTAAATGTCCGTTTTTTGATGCATTTCTACATGGCAAACTATTCCACATGCACCCATTTTCATGAGCATATTTTAAACATTCTAAATACCCATTTTCAGCAGCAATAGTACATGTTGAATTAGTCCATTCGCAACCATTTTCATGAGCATATTTTAAACAGTCTAAATGTCCTCGAGATGCTGCATAACTACATGTTAACGCATCCCACTCACATCCATTTTCATGAGCATATTTTAAACATTCAAAACGTCCTCGAAGTGCTGCATAATTACATATATCAACTCGTGCAAGCCATTCAAAGCCATTTTCGTGACAATATTTTAATAATTCTAAATATCCAACTGAAGAAAAATAACAACATAATTTATTATTGGGTATTTTAATAATAATTTTAATTTCATTAATTAATGGATTCATAGAAAATTGTTCTTGTAATATATCCATGTTTATTTTATCTTTATTTTCAATAATAAATATATAAATTTCATTAGGATATTTATCAAGCATCCAATAATCAAAAATTACAAGATATCCAACAAAATCATCAAATGTATTTATTACAATTTCTTTTTTAAAAAATTGTTCTGGAACCTCAAATGAATCATCGGATTCTATATTTTTATATAATTCAGAATTTTTTAAATAATCAGGTGTATTATTAATTGTTAATGTAATTGACATTAATTGATTAAATAAATATAAAATAATTCAAGAATAAATCAATTTTTATTGAAATAAAAATTGATTTATAAAAAAAAATAAAAGTATTATTTTAATAAAAATTGATTTATATATTAAAATAAAAGTATTATATTATTATATTATATGGATAAAATAATAATTACAAATAAAGGAACTGGTGCAGGTGGGGCGATTACAACTTATTATGGAAAACAATTTGAAGAAAAAACAAATAATCAAAACAGATTATTAAAAGATGGATATATTAAAAATAGTTTCACAAAAAAACCAAAGAAAGCATATGACTATTATTTATCAAAAACATTTGAAGATAAAACAATTGTATTTGTGCTACAAAATGGATTAAAATTGTATATGAATAATAAATACAAAATTGAATTATTTAGATGTCCAGACGAAGCATATATTATTGAATATACAAGCGGTATAAAAGTAATAAAAATATTAGAAAAGAAAGAACAAAATGTAAATGGTTCAGTCGAAACTAAATTATGGGCTGGACCTTCGCTTAAAAGAGAATATGAATTAATATTGGGTTCTGATTTTGAGGTGGTTTATGGATTTTGTGTAAATGAGTTTTTAAAAAACAAGATTGTTTCAAAAACAAAAAAATATATAATATTAAACACAATATTTAATGAAAATAATATTGTTGTTTTATTTGGAGATGACGAAAATTATTTTGAAACATTCGATAAATGGTTGTTGAAAATAAATGATGGGATTGTGCTTCACTCAAAAGAGAATATTAATTAATATTGGATTTTGTGTGTAGTAAAATTTTAAAAAAATATTGTGGTTTTATTTGGAGTTGATAATTTTAGTTTAATAATTCTTTATAATAACTTCTTTTGCCTTTGCTTCTGGATTTTTAGAATTAATTGACCTTTTACATAAAATTGATATTGTGTTATATTTTTCAATTGTAAAGTTTTCACGGACTAAACTTACATCGGCATTACTTAACATAATTTTTTTATTTGAATCTGTTAATACATGTATTAATGTAAATAATTCGTTATGATTTTCTTGGTTAAATCCATTTTCAGTATATCCAACAAAAGAAGTATCTGTTTTTGGAGCATATGGAGGGTCAAGATATACAAAATCATCAGGCTTTATATTTGAAAGTGATGTGCTAAAATCACAACATTCAAATACTACATTTTGTATTAAATTATGTATTTCTTCTAAATGTTCTTTATTTATAATTTCTGGATTATTATAGTGTCCATATGGAACATTAAATCCGTTTGGACCAACTCTAAATACACCTCTGAAACAAGTTTTATTTAAAAATATAAACATTGAAGAACCTAATAGTCCCTTTTTATCAAGTAATGATAATTTATTATATTTGCTTCTTGTCCAATAGTAGTAATTTTCTTTTGCTATTTTTGCTTCTGTTATATTTGTAGCTTTTCTATTTATTTCTCCATTTCCACATTCGTTAAATTCTGTAATAATAGTTTGAAGCACTTTGTATAATTTTTTATGATGTGTTTGAATGTTTTTATAAATGTAAATTAATGGTTCATTCAAATCATATGCATATATACCACCATGTATCTTTATAATACCACTTTTTACATAAGATAATAAAGTTAATAAAACACTACCTCCTCCTAAAAATACTTCTCTATAATTATTTATTTCAACTGGAAAATCAACAATAAGTTTGTCTATTATTTGAGTTTTTCCACCAACCCATTTTAAAATAGGTTTGGGAACATGTATTTTTTCAATAGAAATATCTTTGACAAGTTTATTGTTAATTATATCACTTGACAAAGGTTTTTTAATTTCAATTAATTTTTCTTTATCAACATTATCTATAACTTTACTTTCATTTACACACGGATTTTTTTTATTTTTGTGTGTTGTATAATGAGATTTTTGGTCAAACTCTTTTCCACATTTTTCGCAATTATATTTACCCATTTTTAGTTATATATGTATATAATAACATAATATTTTTAAATCAATTTTTTATAATCAAGATAATAATTTTAAATATTCATCATTAATTGCATGTTTTAAACATTCTTTTTTATTTATAGGACAACCATTTTCAATTGCATATTTAAAACATTCGTACTGATTATTTTTGATGGCATTGTAACAGGTCATATTGTCCCACTCACAACCATTTTCGTGTACATATTTTAAACATTCTAAATGTCCTGCTTCTGCAGCACCACGACATACCCAACCATTCCAAATACACCCATTTTCATGAGCATATTTTAAAATATCTAAATGTCCATTTTCTGCTGCATAAAGACATGTCATATAACACCATTCACATCCATTTTCACGAGTATATTTTAAAATATCTAAATGTCCATTTTTAGCTGCACAACAACATGTCCAACTATCCCACTCACAACCATTTTCGTGTAAATATTTTAAACACTCAAACTGACCTGCTTCTGCGGCACCACGACATACCCAACCATTCCAACTACAACCATTTTCGTGAGCATATTTTAAACAATTCAAATGTCCGTTTTCTGCAGTATCAACACATGACCACTTATTCCAATTACAACCATTTTTGTGAGCATATTTTAAACATTCTAAATGTCCATTTCCCGCGGCTTTGTCGCATGTCCACATATTCCAAGTACAACCATTTTTATGAGCATATTTTAAACATTCTAAATGTCCATTTTCTGCAGCATTTCTATCTGTTAAACTACACATTACCCAACCATTTTTATGAGCGTATGTTAATAATACCAAGTTCCCAATTGACGAAAAATAACTACATAAATTTTCATCAGGTGTTTCAATAATATTTTTAATTTCATTAATTAGATCATTCATAGGAAATTGTTCCTTTAATAAATCCGTGTTTATTAAATCTTTATTTTGAATAATAAAGATAAAAATTTCAATTGGTGTTTTATTTGTCATCCAATAATCAAGTATTCTAAGATAACATACAAGATCATCAAATGTAATAATAGTTAATTCATTTCTAAAGAATTGTTCTGGAACATCAAAAGAATCGTCAGACTCTATATTATCATATAATTCAGAGTCTTTTAAATAATCAGGAATTTCATTAATTGTTAGGCTAATAGACATTATATATTAAATGAATATAAAAAAAGATAATATAAATCAATTTTTATTAAAATATTTTTTGAGGTAATATTAAATATTCTTTATACAAGCCACTCGCATCCATTTTTATGAGCATATTTTAAACATTCTAAATGTCCGTTACGTGCTGCAATATTACATGTTTCGTTTTCCCATGGGCAACCATTTTTATGAGCATATTTTAAACATTCTAAATGTCCATTTTCTGCTGCACTATTACATGTTCCTTCGTCCCACGGACAACCATTTTTATGTGCATATTTTAAACATTCTAAATGTCCGTTTTCTGCTGCAAAATCACATGTCCAAATATCCCAGTCATATCCATTTTTATGAGCATATTTTAAACATTCTAAATGTCCGTTTTCTGCTGCATCATTACATGTTTCATTATCTAAACCATATCCATTTTTATGAACATATTTCAAACATTCCAAATTTCCAATTGATGAAAAATAACTAGCTTGTTTTCCATTACGAGATTCTTTAATAATTTTAATTTCATTTATTAAATAATTTGTTGGAAATCGATTTTTTAATAATTTTATATTTATTTTATTTTTATTTTCAAGAATAAATATATAAAAATCATTTGGTATTTTATTAATCATACTATAATTAAATGATTTTATATATGATTCAAAATCATCAAATGTGTTAATTGGTTGACTAGATAACATTATATATAAAATAAATATAATAAAATATAAAATAAAATCAATATTTCTTAATATTTATATATAACACCATCGCATGTAAAATAATCATTATCACAAACAGTCTTCAACATACAAGCAGTCTTCAACATATAAACAGTCTTCAACATATAAACAGTCTTCAACATACAAGCAGTCAAAAACATACAAGCAGTCAAAAACATACAAGCAATTTTTATTAAAATAAAAACATATAAACAATTTTTATAATTAATTTAATAATTTTAAATAATTATCATCAGTTGTATATTTTAAACATTCATCATTATTAATTGGACAACCATTTTTAATTGCATATTCAAAACATTCTAAATGTCCGCTACGTGCTGCACCATAACATGTATACTTATCCCACATACAACCATTTTCATGAGCATATTTTAAACATTCTAAATGTCCATTTTCTGCCGCATACTGACATGTCCGTTTATTCCACTTACAACCATTTTCGTGGGCATATTGCAAACATTCTAAATACCCATATTTTGCAGAATAATTACATGTCCAATTATCCCATTCACAACCATTTTCGTGAGCATATTTTAAACATTCTAACTGTCCATTTTCAGCTGCACTATAACAGGTTTTACAAGTCCACAGACAACCATTTTCATGAGCATATTTTAAACATTCTAACTGTCCATTTTCTGCAGCACCATAACATATATCTGTAATTAAATCACAACCATTTTCATGGGCGTATTTTAAACAATCTAAATGTCCATTTTCTGCTGCACTCATACAAGTTTCATCTGCACCGAACCCACAACCATTTTCATGAGCATATTTTAAACAATCTAAATGTCCATTTTCAGCAGCACTATAACAGGTAACATTACTCCACACACAACCATTTTCGTGAGCATATTTCAAACATTCTAAATGCCCATTTTCAGCTGCACTATTACATATTAAAATATTCCAGAAATATCCATTTTCGTGACAATATTTTAGTAATTCAAAATTTCCAACAGAAGAAAAATAATTACACATATCTTTATCAAGTGTTTTGATAATAATTTTAATTTCATTAATTAACTCATTCATTGGAAATAGTTCATTTAACAAACCAATATTTATTTTATCTTTATTTTGAAAAATAAATATATAAATTTCATTAGGATTTTTATCAAGCATCCAATAATCAAATATTTCAAGATATGATATAAAATCATCAAAAGTATTTATTATAATTTCGTTTCTAAAGAATTTTTCAGGAACATCAAAAGAATCCTCAGATTCTATATTTTTACATAGTTCAGAATCTTTTAAATAATTAGGTATTTTATTAATTGTTAGAGTAATAGACATTATAAATAAAATAAATATTGTGAAAAATAATATAAATCAATTTTTATTGAAATAAAAACAGTCAAAAACATACAAACAGTCTTCAACATACAAGCAGTCTTCAACATACAAGCAATTTTTATTAAAATAAAAACCTGTAAACAGTCTTCAACATACAAGCAGTCTTCAACATACAAGCAGTCTTCAACATACAAGCAATTTTTATTAAAATAAAAACCTGTAAACAGTCTTCAACATACAAACATACAAGCAATTCACATCAAATTTCAAGAGCATATTTTAAACATTTTCATGAACATATTTTAATAATTCCAACTGATGAAAAATAACAACATATTTATTTGGTGTTTCAATAATAATTTTAACCTCATTAATTAAATCATTCATAGGAAATTGGTTATTTAATAAATCCATGTTTATTTTATGTTTATTTTTAAAAATAAATATAAAAATTTCTTTTGGATAATTATTTAATAATCAAATATTGCAATATATGATACAAATCATTTGAATCTATGTTTTTATATAATTCTGAATCTTGTAAATAATCGGGTATATCATTTTTGGTCATTATATATAAATATATAATAATTATTTTATAGTTTATATATAATGACCGACAAATATTTAAAATATAAAAAAAAATACTTGGATTTAAAAGGAGGTGCTGTAACACAAGCAAATATAGATACAGCAATATATAATATAACACATAATGATTTATCGCTTGCTGATGTATCAACAGAATTACAAGATAATATTCGTGTTGTTTTAGCGGCAGTATCACAAGATGGTATAGAACTATTATATGCATCGAATACAATGAAAGATACATATGATGTTGTTGAAGCTGCAGTGACACAAAATGGTATGGCACTCTTGTATGCATCTTCTAAAATGGCAAAGAATATAAATGTTGTTAAAGCGGCAGTGTCACAATGTGGTGCAGCACTCATATATGCATCCGGTACAATGAAAAAGAATAAGGATGTTGTTTTAACTGCAGTGACACAAAATGGTATGGTACTCAATGATGCATCCGAGACAATGAAAAATGATAAGGATGTTGTTATAGCTGCAGTGTCACAAGATGGTATGGCCCTCTATTATGCATCCATGTCAATGGGAAGAATTAAGGCAGTTGTTGAAGCTGCAGTGAAACAAAACGGTATGGCACTCCAGTATGCATCAGATACACTAAAAAATTATGAGGATGTTGTTTTAACAGCAGTGACACAAAATGGTATGGCACTCCAGTTTGTATCTGAGATACAAAATAGTATGACCGTCTATTATACATCCGTGTCAATGGAAAGAAATAATGTAGTTGTTTTAGCTGCAGTGAAACAGAACGGTATGGCACTCCAGTATGCATCGGATACACTAAAAAATAATGAGGATATTGTTTTAGCTGCAGTGACACAGAACGGTATGGCACTCCAGTTTGCATCTGAGACAATGAAAAATAATCCAGATATTGTTTTAGCTGCAGTGACACAAAATGGTATGGCACTCCAGTTTGCATCTGAGACAATGATAAATAATCCAGATATTGTTTTAACAGCAGTGACACAAAATGGTATGGCACTCCAGTTTGCATCTGAGACAATGAAAAATAATCCAGATATTGTTTTAACAGCAGTGACACAAAATGGTATGGCACTCCAGTTTGTATTAGAGACAATGAAAAATAATCCAGATATTGTTTTAACAGCAGTGACACAAAATGGTATGGCACTCCAGTTTGCATTAGAGACAATGAAAAATAATCCAGATATTGTTTTAACAGCAGTGATACAAAATGGTCTAGCAATCCAATATGCACACATGTCAATGATTAAAAGTGATCTTTTTAAAATAGCTATTAAAAACGATTATCATGCATTTCAGTTTGCATCTGAGACAATGAAAAATAATCCAGATATTGTTTTAGCTGCAGTGAAAATAAATGGAAATGCACTTGAGCATGCATCTCATAATTTAAGGGATGATTGTGAAATAGTTTTAGCGGCAATTACAAATAATGGATGTGCACTAGAGTATGCATCAAATGAATTAAAAAATAACAGAAATTTTGTTTTATCTATAGTTACGGAAAACGGACATACACTTTACAATTTAACAAACAAATTGAAAAAAGATCCAATTGTGTTAATAATGGGTTTATATAATTTAATTCAAAAGCCCAATAGTTTAATTAATGGAAGAAACATATTATCAAAAGATATGTTATCAATAATATTTAAATTAATTACAGAACTTTATGAAAGTATAATAAGAATTGAAACATGTAAAAAACTTGCAGATATTGTTCCTGTTCTTCCAGTTAAAGTTCTCCCTGTTCCTGTTCTTCCTGTTGTTCCTGAACTTTCTGAGAATATTGTTCAAGACATTATGTGTTTTAGTGAAAAATATACATTCAAAGAAAACAATTATATACATAATGGTGAAATAACCCCTGTAACAAAAAAAATAATAAAATACATTTTTGAAAATAAAGATAAAATATATAAAAAGTTTACAAAATAAAGATAATTAATAAAAAATATAAAATATAAATATTACTATGATATAATTATATCATAATAACATGACAACAACTAATACTATACCTGACGAATTTATAAAAAAATAATTATTTTATAGTTTATATATAATGACCGACAAATATTTAAAATATAAAAAAAAATACTTAGATTTAAAAGGAGGTGCTGTAACACAAGCAAATATAGATACAGCAATATATAATATAACAGAAAATGATTTATCACTTGCTAATGTATCAACAGAATTACAAGATAATATTCATGTTGTTTTAGCGGCAGTATCACAAGATGGTATAGAACTATTTTATGCGTCGGATACAATGAAAAATAATATGGATGTTATTTTAGCTGCTGTGAAACAAAAAGGTAGTGCATTCCAGTTTGTATCTCCTGAATTAAAAGATAATATAGATGTTGTTTTAGCAGCAGTGACACAAAATGGTTTTTCGCTAGAGTTTGTACCAGAGATAATGAAAAATACATACAATGTTGTTTATACAGCAGTGACGCAAAATGGTGATGCACTCCAGTATGCATCTGATGAAATGAAAAATACTATGGAGATTGTTTTAGCTGCAGTATCACAAAGTGGTAGGGCACTTATGTATGTATCAGAAAGAATGAGAAATACTATGAATGTTGTTAAAACGGCAGTGTCGCAAGATGGTGCTGCGATCCGGTATGCATCCGGGACAATGAAAAATTTACGCGAGGTTGTTTTGGTAGCTGTAAAACAAAATGGTATAGTACTCGATTATGTGTCAGAGATAATGAAAAATGATATGGATGTTGTTTTAGCAGCAGTGTCACGATATGGTGCTGCAATCAAGTATGCATCCTATACAATGAAAAATAATAAGGATGTTGTTTTAGCTGCTGTGACACAAAATGGTGTGGTGCTTGCGAATACATCCGATACAATGAAAGATAATAAGGATGTTGTTTTAGCAGCAGTGAAACAGAATGGTATAGTGCTCCAGTATGCAACCGATACAATGAGAAATAATATGGATGTTGTTTTAGCTGCAGTGTCACAAAATGGTATTGCACTCCAGTATGCATCCGATACAATGAGAAATAATATGGATGTTGTGTCAGCTGCAGTGAGAAAGAATGGTCTAGCAATCCAATATACACTCTGGGAATCAATGTCATCAAAGAACAAACGTGATATTTTTAAAATAGCTATTAAAAACAATTATCGTGCATTTCAGTATGCTAATAAATCGTGGTTTAATAATAAAATAATTATATCAGATGTAGTTAAAATAAATCCTAATACACTTCAATATGCATCTGATGATTTAAAAAATGATTATGAAATTGTTTTACAAGCTGTGCGAATAAATGGAGATGCACTTCAATATGCATCTGATGATTTAAAAAATGATAGAAATATTGTTTTAGCAGCTGTTAGTAATGACGAACAAGCACTTGATGATCTTCGAAAGGTAAATAATAAACAAGCACTTGAAGAGGTAAATAATGAACGAGCTCTTAGACATGCATTTACTGGATTAAAGAATGATCGTGAAATTGTTTTAACTGCGGTTCGTAATAATGGATGTGCACTTCAGCATGCATCTTATAATTTAAGGGGTGATTGTGAAATTGTTTTAGCTGCAATTATAAATAATGGATGCGCGCTTGAATTTGCATCTGATGAATTAATGAATGATAAAGATATTGTTTATAAGGCAAGTATTAAACAAGCATCGAGAACATTTCATTTTGAACGTTTCGATAATGCAAATACACATAAAATTTCTAGAGTATGTTCTCCTTTTAATTATGCATCAGATGAATTAAAAAATGATAGAGAATTTATTTTATCTATAGTTACTGAAAACGGGCATATGCTACACTATTTAACAGAAGAATTGAGTAAAGATCCAATTGTGTTAATAATGGGTTTATATAATTTATTTCAAAAACATAATAATTTAATTGATGAAAGAAACATATTATCAGAGGATATGTTATCAATAATATTTGAATTAATTACAGAACTTTACGAAATCATAATAAAAATGGAAACAGGTATATTTTCAAAACTTGTTAAGGATATTACTATCGAACCCGCAAAACAAAGCATGAGTTTTAGTGGAAAATATTCATTCAACGGAAACAATTATGTACATAATGGTAAAATAACACCTGTAACAAAAGAAATAATAAAAACAATTTTTGAACAAGGAGATGAAATATATTACAAGTTTTCAACAAGTTATTATGACTATTACGACTATTAAAAATAAATATAATTAATGAAAAAGATAAATATTGTTATGACAACAAAGAATACTATACCTAATGAATTTATGGGCTCGATAACAATTGATATTATGATATTATGATAAAACCTATTATATACATATGAAAGAACTACGATTCTTCAATTAATTCATTATTACAAATAATAATATAACCAATATCGTGTAATGAATGTATTGATAATTTTAATAATAAAAAGGTGCTAGAACAATTTATTAATTATACAATAATCAAATGTTAGAGAATTTGTTTTATCTATAGTTATTAAAAACGGACATACACTCCAATATTTAACAGACGTATTGAAAAAAGACCCAATTGTGTTTATATAATTTAATTCAAAAAACCTAATATGTTCTTCCTGAGGATATTGTTAAAGACATTGTGTGTTTTAGTGGAAAATATCCATTCAAAGAAGATAATTATATACATAATGGTGAAATAACCCCCTGTAACAAAAAAAATAATAAAAACAATTTTTGAACGTAAATATGAAATATATAAAAAGTTTACAAAATAAAGATAATTAAAAAAAAATGAAAAATATAAATATTACTATGATATAATTATATCATAATAACATGACAACAACTGATACTATACCTGATGAATTTATGTGCCCAATAACACTTGAAATTATGAAAGATCCTATTATATGCGAAGATGGTTATACATATGAAAGAAATGCAATTCTTCAATTAACAAATTCAATATCACCAATGACAAGACAACCAATTAATAAAACAATATTAATTCCAAATCGGGCAATTAAGGAATGTATTGATAATTTTAATAATAAAAAGGTGCTAGAACAATTTATTGAAGGAGAATTTATTAAAGGACAATATATTAAAGGACAATTTATTGAAGGAGAAATTATTAAAGAACGAATTATTAAAGAACAAATTAATAAAAATAAAATTAATAAAGAACGACTTGATAAAAAACGAGATGAAATAAAAACTCAATTTATTAAAGAACGAATTAATAAAAATAAAATTAATAAAAAACGACTAGAAAAAGAACGACTTGATAAAGAACGAAATGAAATAAAAACTCAATTTATTAAACAAAGATACTATAAAAATGCCCAATTTATTAAAGAACATCACAATAGAAAATTACAAAAGGAAAAACAATTAAAAAAAGAATTACGTAAAAAAGAACAACTTGATAAAAAAAGACTCGATAAAAAAAGACTTGATAAAGAAAAAAGAGATTTAAGAATGAAAGAGAATATGGATAATATTATATCCAAGTTTAAAACAGTATTTCAAAGAATTCGAAACTGTTGTAAAACAAAATAATAATATTAAAGATTATAATATATATAATTTTTAATAAAAACTTTATTTAATATTTTGTTTTACACCTTTGTAGATTTAAAACACCGATTTTAATAAAAATTAAAAATTTATTTTTTATATGTTTTTGATTACTTGATTTTCTTGATGGTTTCTTTACATGTACTACATCTCATTTTATCAAGTTGTTCTTTATTACTTTTATTATATTTAACTTTAATTCATTAAAAGTTAATCCTTATAACTTTCGTAATCTTGATTTCAATATACTAAAATGTTGATAATGAACTGAATAAAATAATTTATTATCCTTATTTACCAATTCTTTTATTATTTTATTTATATAAGAATTTTTGTTATCCAATATTATTACTTTATTTTTATATTTTGATGTTTATTTTTAAAAAAATATTTAATTTTTTACTATTTATACTACTTTTTTCATATAAAGTCCAACTAAAAACACAATTATAACCAATTGCAAATATTGCTATATATTTATTAAATACCTCTTGTGATTGTGTTGTTATTACACAAATTTTTAAATCTTCACTTTTTATGTAGCATATTGTATTATATATAAAAATTATAAAATTATAAATTTTTATATGTCAATAAATAAAATAATTTTCTAATAAAGTTCATCAAATTTCTTTATTATTACTTTTCTTAATTTTTTTGATAACTTTTGTTTCATTACTATCATCATTGATAATTATTTTAGGTTTTGATGTTTTTTTAAATACATTAAAATCATCAAGGTCGTCATTAAGATTTCTTTCAATTTCTTTATCTTTATTAGTCTCTATTTTCTTTTTAGATACTGTTATAATTTCATTACTTTGTGTATTATTTATTATATTATTTTTATCAAATAATTTTATTTCATCTTGTGTTAATCCTATTAATTTATAAAATTGTTTTTCATCAATATCATCTATTCCTAATTTACGAATATCTGGTATATATGTAAATGCTTCTCTTTCTAAAAAATCCTGTCTATATTTTGTATAATGACTAATTATATCACTTATTTTAAAATTTAATATTTTTAATATCAATTCTAAATTATCACCCAATATATATGTTTTATCACTTCCTGTTAATAATAATTTTCCTTCATCAATAAATGCACCTTTAAAACTCGATTTGTTTGCTATTATTAATTTTCTTTTATTTGCATCTGGATGTGTGTCAATTGCTTTTTTTATCATAATACCTTCTTTAATTGTATATGTATCAATAGCTAACATATCTTTTAATCTATATTTTGATGGTATTTTTGTTTTTGTTCCTGTTGATTTTATTGTTTTTGTATTATATTCTAATTTTAAATTATTCGTTTCTATAAATTTTATCAACTTATTAAATATACTATGATATGCTAATGGTATTGAATAATCCTTATTTAAATATTCATTTGATGTTGTTGTTAATTTCTTACTTTGTATTTCACTAATAATTATAGTTTTCTTTTTATCAGTATTTAATTTATTTTGTAATACAAATAATGATATTGGTATTTTACCATTTATGGTTGCTAAACTTTTGATATTATCCCATAATTTCATCCAAATAATATGTTTTTCTAACATTATGTTATGTATTTCATTATTACTTTTTAACCAATACAATGGATTTATAAATAATAAATATCCATCTTGTTTTAACCATTTAAATGATTTTTTAATAAATTCCATCCATAATACTTCTCTTTTTTCACTATTCATTTTTTTTGTGTGAGACCATATACCACCTTTATTATATGGTGGATTACCTAATATTATATCAAATTGTTTAATCTTAAATGTTTCAAATGGTTTAAACTCTAGTGTGTCACCTTCATATAAATTTAATTTATATTCGTTATTTATATCAAATATCTGATTACATACCAACACATTTTTTTTATTTAATTCACACATATATAACATATTTTCTAAGATATGTTTCTTTCTTTCTACAACATCTTTTATTTCATCTTTCAATCCTTCCATTAATCTTAAATATACTGCTATTGGAAAATTACCCATTCCAGCAGCAGGATCTAACCATTTAAGTGTTTTGTCTGTCCATACTTCAATAGGTAATTTATCTAACATTTCATTTACTAAAATCATTGGTGTAAATACTTCTCCATTCTCTTTTTTTTCTACATCTTTTGGTTTTAAACAATCATTTATTAATTCTAATAATTCTTTTGGATTATCTATTAAACTTTGTAGCGACATCTTAAATTGAACTGAGATATTAAAAGTATTAGAACTTTTATCAAAATAT
>Ga0335398_10003226_pt1 | contig 24281 bp, 26 predicted proteins | sample BON03_FD_205742 | JGI IMG/M metagenome (GOLD analysis project Ga0335398, IMG submission 205742) | Freshwater microbial communities from Lake Bonney liftoff mats and glacier meltwater in Antarctica - BON-03 (spades assembly) (version 2) | ecosystem: Environmental > Aquatic > Freshwater > Ice >... | reverse complement strand
GACCAACTCGCCTTCCTCCTTTGCTCCGAACTCAACGCCACGCAAACCCATTATCCGGGCACCTCCCTACGGCTGGAATACGTCACATTGAGATCATCCTCTTTCCCCGCACGTCAGGATGTCTGGGCCTGGAGCTCAGGAGTATTCATCGAACTCCTGTTCCAATTCCAGAAACGGTTAAAAGAAACCGACCTTTTGATCGTCTCGGGCTACGGCTTCGCCGACAAGGGCATCAACAATCGTCTCTGGGCTTGGTTGGATTCGCGGCCCGAGAATCGATTAGTCGTGCTTCATGAAAACATCGACCATCTAAGCCGTAACGATGCAAAACCGTCTTTCAGTTCAACCTTGGAACGGTCCAAAAAAGCCGGGAAGTTTGTGCACATCGATAAGTAGATGTGCGACTGCATGTTAAGCGATTTAAAACGAACACTTGGTCACTCATCCACGCCACCGTCCGTCAACTGATATTTAAAACATGAGTAAACAGCCGATTCGGTCGGTTCCGAGCTATCTCACTGAGAAATTGCGACCGAGCAACGGTGTGTTCAGAATAAAGAATTTCGGTATATTACTTGATCTTCGTCGCACCACTGGAACTTTACCGAATAAATTCATGAGTATGACCCATCCTATGTCCCATACCGTGTGCTAATGTAGTCGTTTTCGCCATGCCCGATCCCTATACCGTTTATACCCTAAGCTCCGATGATCCGGTGTTGACGGAGCAGTTGGGCAGTAAACCCAAGTTTTGGTTTCGATACAAAGGCCGCCCGACAGAGGATTGGCTATTCAAATACGCTCGGGAAGGCACCGGCGAACATTGGGCCGAAAAGGTAGCCGCTGAAGTAGCAACTTTGCTAGGCCTGCCCGCCGCCCACATCGAGTTGGCTCAATTTGAAGGGAAGCGTGGCACTGCCTCCCTTAACTTTGTGCGCCGAAATTGAGGTGAAGACCTCGTGCACGGTGACGAGCTGTTGGCCGGTCACGTGAACGGTTACTAACGCGATAAGATTTTTCAGCACTCCAGTCATTCCGTCAGCAACATCATCAAAGCGGTGGAGGCGGTATTTAAATCACCGGAGCAACGGCTGGAGGAATTATCCAAACTCGCTGGTTATTTATTGCTCGACGCGCTCATCGGCAACACCGATCGGCACCACCAAAATTGGGGCGTGCTGCGTAGCAGCATCTCTTCAGGTCAAACGGTGCAACATATTGCCCCCACCTTCGACCACGCCTCATCACTGGGACGCAACGAATCGGAGCTAAAGCTTGATCGTCGGCTCCGAGAAAACACGGTCTTGGCCTATGCCCGCAAAGGACGTGGAGGTATCTTCTGGAATGCAAAGGACCGACGCGGGGCCAATCCACTCAACCTCGTGGAACGGGCGGCCGGGCTGTGGCCGGAATACTTCAGCCCCTGGTGGCCCGCCTTACGGGCACTGGACGAATCGCAATTTTTAAGTATCGTAACTGCAATTCCCGACGATTGGATGACGGCGATTCAGCGGGCCTTCTGCGTTCGCTTTCTCGTCTGCACCAGCGCCGAACTAAGAAAGATCCCTCTATGAATTCGCTCTTCCTCGCTTGGCAAGACGCCGGCCCAAGTCGGGCTTGGTTCCCTATCGGTCGCCTCGATGCTGACACCTCCGCCAAACACTTTGTCTTCGGCTACACCCATGGGGCCGAACGCGCGGCGTCCGTAGCTGGCTTGCGTCCCCTCGAGTCGTTCCCGGATTTCAGTCGAACTTACGAATCGAGTGAACTGTTCCCCCTCTTTCGCAATCGCGTGTTGAGCCCTTCCCGCGCCGAGTTTGCCACCTACCTCCAGCAACTCGACCTTTCGCCCGCTCCCGACAATGAGATTGCCATTCTAGCGGTAACCGAAGGCAAGCGACAGACCGATAACCTTCAAGTCTTCCCCAAAATTGAACGAAAGCCCGACGGCTCCTTTAAAATTCGGTTCTTTATGCATGGGTGCCGCTATACCCCTCCGGAAGCTCAGGTAGCCATGCGTAATCTAAAGGCAAATGACGAGCTACGTATTGCGTTGGAACTCAACAATCCGGAGACCCGACAAGCGCTCCAACTTCAATCCCACGACTATCAAGTGCTCGGCTGGGCTCCGCGTTATTTGATCGATGACCTTGAGCAGGCCATCGAAGCTTCACCCGACGCCGTAAAGGGACGCGTCGTGCGAACCAATCCTCCTCCCGCTCCCGCAAACCAAAGGGTTCTGGTGGAATTGACCGGCAATTTGCCCGCTGGCCACGAGCCGATGTCGGCAAACGACTTTCAGCTTATCACTCGCCCCATGGTGGCAAATTGAGCCACGACCATTCGATGGCCCCAACGCCGCAGTTGCGGTCTCGATTAGTCGGTGCTTGAGCACCGCGACCGTCGGAAAGCCCCCACCCCCGTTCGGACAAAAGGTAGGGACGGATCGCTGGGCCATCCGCACCTGCCTCCCGGCAATCGTCCTGCTCCCACCACGTGTTTTCGACCGCCCGAGGCTTTCTTTAGTCCCTTGAAAGTTGGGCATAAAGCCCAACCCACCCTTCAGCCCGCACACTCCGACGTGGGTCGGGCTTTACGCCCGACACTCCCTGCCTCTCCGTCATCTCCCCGCCAGCCCCACTCACCCCACCGCGGACGGCCCAGCGATCCGTCCCTACCTCCACCGATCCGCGACGGCGCTCGCTCCACCAGCCGGTGCGATCGCATCGCCCGACGCCCCACCTGCTGGCAACTCCATGATCCGAATATTTCGGAAGCGCACCGGCGCACCTTCCGACTCCAAACAAAGCAATATCAAGATAAAGGAGCTGTAATATGTTTGGTCGTCCTCAATCTCCGACGTGGGTCGGGCTTTACGCCCGTCACTCCCTGCCTCTCCGTCGTCCACCCACCATCGGATCCACTCACCCCACCGCGGACGACCCAGCGGTCCGTCCCTACCTCCACTAATCCGCGACGGCGCTCACTCCACCACCGGTGCGATCTCGTCGCCCGACGCATTACCTGACGGCAACTCCATAATTCGAATATTCCGAAAGCGCACCGGCGCGCCTTCCGACTCCAAACAAAGGTAACCTTTTTTGCGGGCTGACTCGCGGATGCCATTCACAAATTTTCCGTTAATCGAAAGCTTCACCACTCCATCCACCGCGACCACGACATACTTGTTCCACTCGCCTTTGCCTTTGCAGCGATACTCCGTCGACATGCTCCGCGTGCCGCGGGGATTGTCCGGCACTACTGAGAGTTTCATGGAGCCAAATAGCTCCCCACTCACATAGCCGCGGTCTCGGTTATGAATCTTGTAATAGTCATTCTCGAGCATCTGCACCTCCACCCCCCGTGGCAGCGTCTGCTTCGGAAACGGGGTGCCTTCACTCCAGATAAATACGCCGGAGTTCCCTCCCGCGGTTTCATGCATCCATTCGATCTCGAGAATGAAATTCTCATACTGCTTGGCCGAACGCATGACCCCGATCGGTAGTCCCTGACAGCGCAGTTCTCCGTCTTCGACCCACCACGTCTCCGGACTCGTGTTCACATCCACCCAACCGTCCAAATCACGACCGTTGAAGAGAGACTGCCAACCCATCGTGTCGGCGGTGAGGTGACACGTAAATAAAAGCGCAAAGCCGAGGCTGATTAATTTTTTCATCTTAAGGGGTATCTTTAGAAATTCCTGCACGTCTCTAAACGAGCTTGTAGTGGCCTGGTCTTGCCGGCGGCCTCAGCGGCAAATCGCCCCACTGCCACTCATTCGGGGTGAGGGTTTCCGTCGAAGCATTCATCGCCCAGGACCAACTCACTGCCCGTCCCGAGTAAGCCGCGAGTCGACCCAAAATCGCCGTCATCGTCGACTCCGCCAATCGCTTGCCTTCGTTGATTGCCTCGCCGTTTCGGATCGATTGCAACGTATCGCGATACTGCTGCACTTGCGGTTTGATCGTCCTCGATCCCGGAAAATCCTTGGCCCCTTGCCCGGAAACTTTCGCCCGGCCGAAGCTAATGTGCGCCTCACCGCGGGTGCCTCGTATCCGCAAATCATTTCGAGGGGCCAGTCCATCAATCTGCGAACCCAAGTGGGTCACTCGCGCCCCATTCGCATATTCATATTCCACCGATATATGATCCCACCCATTCAGGTAAATGGAATCGGTCCGAGTCTGACGCCCCCCCAGCCCCATGGCCTGCACCGGTAACCCACCCATGCTCCAATTGATCAGATCAAGGTTATGCACATGCTGCTCCACGATAAAGTCTCCCGATCCCCAAACGGAGAAAAGCCACCGCCGCAGCTGCCACTCCATGTCCGACCACGAACGATCTCGAATCGATTCGCTGTGACGAAAATCCATCAACCCACCGCCGATTCGAGCGGATTGACCGGCGACGAGTTCACCGATCCCACCCTCGTTGAGATACTTTGCGACCTCCATCAAGTGGGGCGCCCGGCGCATCTGCGTGCCAGCGACGACGGTGAGTCCCTTCTTCTTCGCGAGTTCGGTGGTGGCAATGAAGTCCCGCACCCCGGGGGCATCGACCGCGATTGGCTTCTCCACAAACACATGCTTTCCGGCGTCGACCGCGGCCTTAAAATGTAGCGGTCGAAACACGGGAGGCGTGGTCAAGATGATCAAATCCACCTCGCATTCGATCACCCGTTTATACGCATCGAAACCCGAGAACATCCGCTCCGGGGTCACCTTGTAAATGTCCTTAAAATTAAGACCCCGTTTCGCCATCGCCATTTCGATATTCTTCGGGGCGGCCTCCAAGTGATCGGCAAACACGTCGCCGAGGGCCACCAGTTCGATGTTCGAATCCGCTTCCGCACAATCGATGATACCCGCGCTCACCGTGCCTCGGTCCCCCGCCCCGATCAGACCGATCTTAATTTTGTCCGAACTCCCGGCGGCAAAAATTTTATGGGGCGCAGAGAGAAATGTGGCCACGCCGGCTGCCGCGGTCGAGCCGACAAACGTCCGACGACTAAGGGTATTTTCAAGAGGCATCTGAGGAAACTGCGAAACCTTCTCGCCGTCGTCAATCGACCGCTATACCAAACGATACTGAATCGTTAGCTCAGGCGTCACTCGCCCGCATTAATTCAGTCCTAAGTCGCCCACTCCCCCCCACCATGACGCTTACTCTGCTCGACTGGATCATCATCATATTCTATCTCGCTGGCTGCCTGGCTGCCGGTCTGGCCATGCGCCGCTACGTTCGGGGCGTGGAAGATTTCGCCGTCGCCGGCCGCGAGATGAACGTGAATCTCGGCATCGCCTCTCTCGCCGCAACCGAAATGGGCTTGGTAACCATCATGTATACCGCCCAACTCGGCTTCGAGAAGGGCCTGGCGGGAGCAATGATCGGCGTCCTCATGGCATTCGCCTTCTGGATCGTGGGACGCACGGGTTTCATCATCGAGCCGCTTCGTTTCGCGGGCGTCATGACCATCCCGGAATTATTCGAAAAACGCTTCAGCAAACGCGTCCGTTGGCTAGCGGGCCTCTTTGTCGTCCTCGGCGGATTACTCAATATGGGGATTTTCCTACGGCTCGGCGGCGAATTCCTCGTCTGGGCCACCGGCATGCCTCCCGGCTGGTTAGAGTGGGTGATGACCGGCCTGCTCGGCTTGGTGCTGATCTACACCGTGCTCGGCGGTATGCTGTCCGTGTTGGTGACCGACTACCTCCAATTTTTGGTGATGGGCGTCGGCATCGTGATCACTTCGATATTCGTTCTCATCAATGTCGGTGGCGTCGATCTCATTACCTCGTTACAAGCTGCCTGGGCCGGTAATTCCGGGATGCAGCTCAAGGGGCATCCTTTTAATCCGTTTCACGAATCCAGCCTCGGCTGGGGTTACATTCTATGGATGTTGGTCTTTCAAATCGCCGTGGCGACCACTTGGCAGACGACCATCAGCCGGGTGCTGGCCGCCAAGAATGTCCTCACCGCCAAACTTATGTATCGGCGCACCGCCTTCTACTTTGTCGGCCGTTTCCTCCTTCCAGGTCTGTGGGGAGCCGGTGCGTTTGTTTACTTCTCCAATCAAGGCGGACTCCCCGAGGGGATCACCTCCCTCACCGCCATGCCCCACTACTTGGGCTTAATTCTGCCCGTGGGTCTGATTGGTCTCGTGATCGCCGCGATGCTCGCCGCCGAGATGTCCACCGACAGCGGCTACCTCCTCACTTGGGCCACCGTGATCTACAATGACTTGGTCATGCCCTGCCTCAAAAACCCCCTGTCGCCCAAAAACCGCCTCCTCCTCACCCGCTGCCTCGTTTTGGGCATAGGCGTCTTTTTACTGTTCTACGGGCTTTGGTATGAGCTCCCCGGCAACGCTTGGGACTACCTCGCGGTCACCGGCACCATCTATCTCGCGAGCGTTTTCACTCTTCTGGTGGCCGGGCTCTACTGGCCGCGAGCCAACTCCACCGGTGCCTACGCCGCTTTGATCATGGGCGCTATCGGCCCCCTCACCTTTCTGATTCTCGGCCAGAAATACTCCATTGCCCCCGAAATCGCCGGTGGAGCGGCTTTCGCCCTCGCTGCCGCCGGCATGATCGTCGGTTCTCTGGCGGTTTCTAAACCCAACACCTCAAACGCCTAATCCTGTATGAGTCACCCATTCGTCATCTTCTGGACCATTCTCACCCTCGGCTCGATCGCTTGGTATGGCGGACTCGTTTTCTACGTCGGAATCAAAGCCGGTCGCGATATTCGCGAGATGATCAAGTCCCTGAGCGAAGCACCGCGCGACGAGTAACCGATCCGATTCGCATTCTTCAAATGTGGGGGCGTCGCTCGACGGCGCCAGCTAAACGCTGAGCGCAACTTCGCCCCGTCCTACCGCAAATCGAATGCTACTGCGCCTTCGGTTTTCCTTCGGTCTTCGTGAAGACGTAATTCACGAGGAACGATAACCCCACCAACGCGATCACTTGCCGCGTGGAACGCATCGCACCCACCACTTGGCTCAGCGGCGCAGATTTTGGCTCTGCCACTTTCAAGAGCACCAAGCCCGCCAACAGTATCAGTCCGTGATGAACAATGCCCATGGCGTGATAGACCGTGAGTTTCCCAAAGCCCATGCTCAGTGCACGATCAAGTAACAAGCCTCCGATGATGGGAGCGCACGCCGCCGCAATCGAGGTGATCGCCACGTTGAGACTGATGGCCGCGGTCTTCGCTTCCGGTGGCACCAACTTGAGCAACAAGTTGAACTGCCCCAAAATAAACCCGGCCGAAAAGATGCCCCCCGACGCAAAAAGCAGTTTCAAAATCCAAGTATTGTCGGGAGTCAGCAGAGCCCACGCGAAGCCCGGAACAATCCAAAGCGCCAACGCGACGTTCATGGTCGGGCGATTACCATAGCGATCCAGGAACTGCCCCCAAGCCGGCATCGCGACCGCTCCCGTTATACTCGAAATCACCACCAACATGCTCACATCGGTCACCGTCAGTTCCAGTCCGTCATAGAGATAAAGATTAAAGAACGGTCCAAATAATCCCGTCGAAAAACCGAACGCCGCGCCGAATGCAAACAGCCAGAGCAACGGCTTCTGTTCCCGGATAAGTTTAATCTGCGCTTTCATATCCCGCCCACCTTCGGATTGAACGTGTTTATTCGAACCTAGGATGCGGTGCTGCGCAAAAATCGATATCGTCCGCAACCCGACCGCCAACGCCACCAAGGCTTGAAAGCCCAGCACCGGACTCATCTCCGACATCCGCGTGAGGGCTGCTCCAGTGAGGAGCAAAAACAAAACCATGGCGAACTGGATCAGTCGATTACGTCGCCCAAAATACTTCCCCCTCAACTTGCCCGGTACCCATTCCTGAATCCACGAGGTCCAAGATACCCCCACCAGCGATTGGAACAACGCGGACAAAGCAAAGATCACCAAAAAGATCTTACCGGCCGATCCCACATCATCAACCGGCACCCACGGCAAGACCAAGCCAAGCGCTATCCAAACAAACAAGTGCAACCACGAGAACACGAGCGCGATACGTTTCTGACTCCACCTGCGGGTCAACAATGGCACCACGAAGAGTTGGATCACATTGCACCAAGCCGGCAACGAAGCGATCAATCCAAACATCGACTCGCTCAACGGAAACGTCTGCGTGAGCAGCATCGCGATGATGAAGTTACCCGGCAAAGTCATGTAAACGATCGGCATAGCGACCAATCCCTCCGCAATGCCCAGTCGCAGATTTCGCCGCATGCCGCTCTCGACCCGCGTCCCCAAATAAAGGGTCACCCGCTTTTTGTCGTTACTCAAATCCATGTCGCCCACGACGCGCATGGTCACGTCACCGGAAAAAACATCAAGGACCGTCTGGTGAATTTCTTACTCTGAAATTTTAAGTTCAATCCTTTCGACTCCTCGGTCTGCAACAGTGCTCGAAATTACACCTTCACGCTGATCGCTAAAGTCAATCGCCCCCAAACACCCCGATCATGCGCCGACTCATGCCCATCCTTCTCTTGCTCGTCGGCAGAGTAATCGGATTCGGATTAAGCCGATGGCATCAGTCGCCGAACCGTGAAACACGAGTAGGCAAAACCTCAACGGCCCCCCGCAACTCGGCTTCAATTAAAGTCGCCGCACCTCAACTGGGTCTCGATCAAATTTTGGCGCAAATTTCAGCCGACTTGGAACGCGGCTATTTCCGCGCCGATCGCCGTTGGAACGAAATACTCGAGGCGGTCACTGCCACCGCAATTTCCGAAGTAATCGCCAAAGTCCAAGCCTCCGATTCCCGAGGAAAACCCGAGTTCCTGCGGGCACTCTACGAACGTTGGGGACTGCTCGATGCCGCCGCCGCGCTGGTCTCGGCTCAGCGATCGTCCTCAGAACGGTCAGAACAACGCGATTCGAATAGCGACGCCGTGCTAAAAAGCTGGGCCTACACCAACGTTCGTGAAATGGCGGCGCGGACCTTGCAACTCGACCACCGTCACCTGCGGGAATCGGCGGTGAAGGCGATAAGCCATTTCCCCGACGATCTGGATCTCGAAACCATTATCCGAATTCCCCGCGAAGAGTCGAACAGGGTGACAATCCCGCTTGCTTTGTTCGCTGGGTGGAACACGATCCCGCCGCCGCGGCTGCCGCGGCTACCGAAACCCTCATCGTCGGGCCCAGCCGGTATTTTATTTAAAGAGACGTGGCCGAAACTTGGGCGCACCAAGATCCTGCCGGCGCTTCACGTTGGTTCGTAGGCCTGGATGAGATTCCCCAAGAAGCCATGACTTTTGAAGTCTTCAGCATAACAGCGGCTAAAAATCCCGCACTCGCGGCCAGTGCGTTGGATCAAATCCCCGCCGGGATGATTCGCAATAAGGCGGCCCGACGCACCGGGAGTTCATGGGCGGCGAGTGATCGTTTTGCGGCGTTGGCATGGATGCTACAACAGTAGGTTAACTCATATTCCACCCAGTTTTTCCACCTTGGGTGATCAATTTGGTCGCCAGGGTGTCGAGTTCGCCAATCAAACGGCGGACCTCATGCCAAATTCGAAGACTCGAAGACTGTTTTTGGAGTCCGCCTACCGCGGTTTTTCCGGGGCCGATCCCGCGGCGGCATGGGACTCAGTTCGCCCACTTGAATCCGGAAAACTCAAGGATATTTTGATCCAGGGCGTTTTCGAAAAAAGGGGCGAAACCGATCCCCAAAGCGCAATTCGGTTGCTCAGTAAAGTGCCCGACTTTAACGCCCCCGTCCATCTCACTTCGAGCCTGATCAAAAAAGTCGCGAACGAGGATCTCGCCGCCGCGGTCGACCTCGTAAAACGGCTACCCAACGCGGACGCCCGGGAGCAGGCATTGCTTCGCCTCATCAGCAAAATCAGTCAGAGTGATTTTGGCATGAGCGCGATCCTTGTCTCGGCTCTCTCGTCCGGTCCCGCCAAGACCTATGCGCGGAAGACTATCGCCGGAAACGATGCAACCCGACAACCCGACGCCGTAATTGAATGGCTCAATGCCTTGCCGCAAGATTCCGAAAGAGATGCCGCCACTGCGGCCATGATCGGGCCCATCTACTTGGACGATTCGACGAGGGCCACGGCACTCGCCCTCGGCTTACCGCATGGAGCAGATCGAGAAAGGGCCATTGGCATCGTCGCCCGATTAGCGAGCCGGGCCGCCCCATCCCCAGAGTGAGTTGGGCGAAGAGTTTAAGTGGCGACGATCGCACCGCCGCCTTTAGTGCAGTGGCCGTTGACTGGCTTGCTAAAGGACCGGAAGAGGCCACCGACTTTTTAACGAATTTGACACCGGAAAACCTCAATTCCCAGTTTTTGAATCACGCCGCTGTCCACTTCTCCAAAGCCCCGGTCTCGGCACTCAAATCGTGGATAATCTGCCGACGAGTCAGCTCCGTCGCGGAGCCCCCGCCTCCTTGGTTAAGCAGTGGCTCCAAAAGGGAAACTCCCCACCGGTCGTCGGGGCTCCACATCCGCTACGCACCCGGCAAATTTCCGATCCCGGACCGCCAGCAGCTTGGATTGAAAAAATCGACCCACCGTCGGGAATTAAACGGGACCTGCAACCCATCGCTGCCGGCGGAACGCTTCCCCTCGATTAACCATCCTGAGGCGCGGATTCCCAAATCGTAACAAATCGGCCAATCTCAATGTCCGTCGTTCCTTCGGCCCCGAACGAAACTTCTCCCTTCCGCGTTTCACTCGATAGACAGAGTCCGCCCAGTGCGTCAGCCCTCGGTTTTTTCGGTTACCCTCCTGTAAAATTCATCGACCTCTCGGCAGTCGGTGTTGCGGCCGCCCTACTGCTGACTCACCTGCTGCTGCAGGAACGAAATCACGTCTTTGAATTTCGCCTCATTTTCGCCGTCCGCCTCGATGAGATTCTCGTGGGCACGCAGCACCATTCGAGCCGCGGCAATTTCGCCCATCTGGGGTGCATTTTGCAGTGCGGCTCCGGCACTCGTTTCGCAGGCTGCCCCATCATCGACGATCAGCAGTCGCGTGAGTCCCAGATTCTGCACGAGTTCGCGGTTTCGTTCGTTGAGTCGACTGATGACCAACGTGCCCCGCGGCTCCATTTTTCGCAAAGTGATCGCGGTGCCCGCCAACACGCCGAGGAAGGTGCTATCTATGCCCGTGCAGCCCTCGAAATCCATGACGAAACGAGTTTTCCCCCGCGCAATCATGCCATTGAGAAACTCTCTCACCGCGACGCAGTTTTTGAACGAAGCCTTGCCTTCCACGCGAATCGCGACCGGGTCGGAGTCGGCGTTAACTAGAAACTTGGGTTCAGGTTGGTCACTCATGACTTAAAAAAGCCGGACAACATGGAGCGTTGTCCGACGCTCGACGACAATCAATTGGCTGCAATGATCTGACGCAACACGTAGGGCAAGATTCCACCGTGTTGGTAGTAATCAACCTCGATCGGCGTATCGATCCGGCAACGCACGACGACATCCTCGGCAGAACCGTCCTTGCGAGTAATCTTCAAGATAAGATCCTGCTGCGGTTTCACGTCTTCTGAAAGCCCGACGACGTCGTAAACTTCCGTCCCATCGAGCCCGAGAGACTTCGCGTTCGTGCCATCCTTGAACTGCAAAGGCAACACGCCCATGCCCACCAGATTACTGCGATGGATACGCTCGTAGGATTCCGCCACCACGGCTTTGACGCCAAGAAGGTTGGTGCCTTTGGCGGCCCAATCGCGGGAAGACCCCGTGCCGTATTCCTGGCCGGCGATCACGATCAACGGCGTGCCGCGCTCCTTGTAGGCCATCGCGGCGTCGTAAATCGACATTTCCGTGCCTTCCGGCTGCAGGACCGTGTAGCCCCCCTCCTTGGGCGTCACCATCAGGTTCTTGATCCGCACGTTGGCAAACGTTCCACGCGTCATGATGCGGTCGTTGCCGCGGCGCGAACCATAGGAATTAAAGTCCACCCACTCGACTCCATTGTCACCGAGGTAGCGGCCCGCTGGCGAATCCTTCTTAATCGCGCCGGCCGGCGAGATGTGATCGGTCGTGACGGAGTCACCGAAGATGCCCATCGGGCGCGCTCCCGTGATGGCGGCGACCGCGGTCGGTTCGAGACTGAAGTCGGTGAAGAATGGCGGCTCCTGAATGTAGGTCGATTCATGGTCCCACTCGTAGACGTTACCCACGGAGGAAGGAATTTCGTTCCACTTTGGGTTCTGGCCGGTGAAGTCGCTGTAGAGGGCCTTGAAGACCTCAGGTTTGAGTGCCGCGGCCATCTCGTTGCGCACTTCTTGCAGCGTCGGCCACAGGTCCTTCAGATAAACGTCGACGCCATTTTCATCCTTGGCGATCGGATCGGTCGTCATGTCGAGATCGACGCGCCCGGCCAGCGCAAAGGCAACGACCAGTGGGGGCGACATCAGGAAGTTGGACTTGATGTTCTGGTGAACCCGGGCCTCGAAGTTGCGGTTACCCGACAGCACCGAAGCGGCCACGAGATCGTGGTCGACAACCGCCTTTTCAATCGCGGGATCCAGCGGTCCTGAGTTGCCGATGCAGGTCGTGCAACCGTAACCGACGGTCTGAAAACCGAGCTTATCCAAGTAAGGCGTCAGACCGGTCTTATTGAGATAATCAGTGACCACCCGCGAACCCGGGGCGAGCGAGGATTTCACCAATGGGCCCACTTTCATGCCCCGCTCGACCGCCTTTTTGGCCAGCAGACCGGCTGCGAGCATCACGCTCGGATTCGACGTATTGGTGCAGCTGGTAATGGCCGCGATGAGCACACTGCCGTTGGTCACTTTACCGCCATGGTCGTGACTGGCCAACACGGTCTGGGGCGCTGGGTGGTCGCCCATCTCCTGTTCGGACGCAAGCGATGAACCGGCCGCCGCGGTCTCTTGGGAGCCCCCGCCTGACTCACTCACAATGCCCGTATGGCACACTTCCACGGAGGTGCCGTAGTCGTCCGCCGATCGACCGAATCCACCTTCGGAAATGGGCGCGACGTAGAGCGACCTGAACGCATCCTTGAGCTCCGGTAGCACGATACGATCTTGAGGACGCTTCGGCCCGGCGACGCTCGGAACGACCGTGGACAGGTCGAGCTCCACATCGACGGAATAGTCAATTTGCCCCTTCTCGGGGATCCCCCACAGCTCTTGGGCCTGGTAGTAAGACTCATAAAGTTTGACGTGAGATTCGTCGCGGCCGGTGCCTCGCAGATAAATTGAGGTCTCTTCATCGATGGGGAAGAAACCCATCGTGGCACCGTATTCCGGCGCCATGTTGGCAATGGTCGCACGGTCAACGAGCGGCAATGCCTTCGCACCCGGTCCGTAGAATTCTACGAACTTACCCACCACTTTTTTGGCGCGGAGTAATTCGGTGATCGTCAACGCCAGATCGGTCGCGGTGACGCCTTCTTGCAGCGCTTCCGTAAGATGCACCCCCACCACGTCGGGGGTCAGAAAGTAAACAGGTTGACCGAGCATACCGGCCTCGGCTTCAATGCCACCCACGCCCCAGCCGACTACGCCGAGACCGTTGATCATCGTCGTGTGCGAGTCGGTGCCCACCAGCGTGTCAGGATAGTAAGTGTCGTTGGCGTCTTTGAGCACGCCTTTCGCGAGATACTCCAGATTCACTTGGTGCACGATGCCGATGCCGGGAGGCACGACTTTGAACGTCTCAAACGCCTGCATCCCCCATTTCACGAATTGGTAACGTTCGCGATTACGGGAAAATTCGAGATCAAGATTCTTGGCCATCGCCTCAGCCGAACCCGCGAAATCGACCTGCACCGAGTGATCGACCACGAGATCAACCGGAACCAACGGTTCGATAATCTTCGGATCTTTTCCAAGCGCTTTCACCGCCGAACGCATGGCCGCGAGATCCACCAGCAGGGGCACTCCCGTGAAATCCTGCAAAACGATCCGCGCCACCACGAATGGCACTTCCGCCGTCCGTTCTGCCTTGGGCTGCCAGCCTGCGAGCGAGGCAACCGCGTCTTCCGTCACCCGCTTACCGTCGCAATTGCGCAGCAACGACTCCAGCACGAGCCGAATCGAAACGGGCAGCCGATCGACGTCGTAGCCAGCCGCTTTGAGCGCGGGCAAGGAGTAAAGGCAATGGGTCGCGCCGTTAGCTTCAAACGTAGCGCGGGTGTTAAACGGATTGGGAAGGCTCATAGTTTTTACAGAAATTTCGGTCTAAATCGGAAACGATCGCGGGCACCCACGGGCGACCACGATCGGCAGTGGATAACTCGTGATTAAGCGAGGGCGGCTTTAATCGCGTCGAAGTTTGGCAACACGGTTGGGTTCTCGGTCTGCTCCGCGTATTTTACCACGCCATCCGCACCGATCACAAACGCCGCCCGGGCAGACGTGTCACCGACGCCCGCGAGCATCGGGAATACGACGTCGTAGGCCTTGGTGACTTCTTTGTTCAGGTCACTCGCCAGCGTAATCTTGATATTGTTGGCATTGGCCCAGGCTTCTTGGGCAAACGGGCTGTCGACACTGATGCCGATAACAGTGGCGCCCAGATCGGCATATTGGGCGAGACCTGCGGTCACATCACAGAACTCAGTCGTGCAGACGCCGGTGAAGGCCAACGGGAAAAAAAGCAACACGGTCGCTTTTTCTCCACCATTCGCGCTGAGCGAAACGTCGACCAAGCCGTCGGCAGTTTTGCTTTTGAGAGTAAAATCGGGTGCAGTGGATCCAACGGAGATAGGCATAATAGACAGGGACTGAGGTTATGAAGATGTCTCATCACGAATGTAACGAGGCCGAGCGTCAAATTACGTCTCACCCTTCCATGCCCGCAATCCGTTTTTGAGAATAGAAGCTCCATTAACTTTTTGTTGCCCCCCCCCATAAGCATAGCTTCGGCCGTCCCGAGCGTCTTAACCCGCGCAATTCCCCTTGCCCGCCCCCCCCCGACACGCTTTGTTGCGGCCTCCTACATGACGATTCTTGAAGAGCTCCATTGGCGTGGCCTTTACGCCGATTGCACCGATCTCGACGCGCTGACGCAGCGCCTCGCCTCGGGTCCCACCACCCTCTACGCCGGGTTTGACCCCACTGCCGACAGTCTCCACGTGGGCAATCTCGTGCCGCTGCTTGCCCTTCGCCGCTTTCAAGACCATGGCCACCACCCCATCGCCCTCGCTGGCGGGGCCACCGGCATGATCGGCGATCCCTCCGGTAAATCCTCTGAGCGCAATCTTCAGACCGCCGACCAAGTTTCGGCCAATATCGCCGCGATTCGCGTCCAACTCGCCAAATTCCTCGACTTCGAGGCTGCGGCCAACCCCGCCCAGCTCGTCGACAACGCCAGCTGGACCGCGCCGTTCTCGTTCCTCGAATTCCTCCGCGACGTCGGCAAACACTTTCCCGTCAATCTCATGTTGGCCAAGGATAGCGTGCGCACCCGTCTCGAAGAAGGTGGTATCAGCTACACCGAGTTCAGCTACATGCTCCTCCAAGCGCATGATTTCTACCATCTGCGCACCGCCTCCAACTGTGAGGTTCAAGTCGGAGCGACCGACCAATGGGGCAACATCACGGCCGGCACCGAACTCATCCGGCGTAAATCGGGCGCGACCGCCTGGGGATTAACCTTTCCTCTTCTCACTAAATCCGACGGCACCAAATACGGCAAAAGCGCGAGCGGCGCCGTCTGGCTCGATCCCCGGCGCACCACCCCCTACCGGTTCTTCCAATTCTTTATGCAAGCCGAGGACGTCGACGTGGTGAAACTCCTCAAGGTGCTCACGTTCTTGCCCAAAGCAGAAATTGATGCGCTCTCCGCCGAGGTGGAAACCGCCCCCGGCGCTCGTGCGGCCCAAAAAGCCCTTGCAGCCGCCGTCACCACCCTCGTCCACGGTGCCGATGCCTGCGCCGATGCTCAGAAAGCCAGCACCATCATGTTCGGCGGCGGACTCGATGGCATTAGCGAATCCGTTTTCCAAGACGTCGTCGGCGAGGTCCCCACGTCCGATTTTGGTGATGACCACCTAACCGGTGATGGCACGACACTCATCGACCTCGTCGTGCACGCCGGCCTCTGCCCTTCCAAGGGCCAAGCCCGCAAAGACATCGCCGCCGGTGGCATCTACGTGAACAACATCCGCAGCCACGACATCGCGCGCACCCTCACCGCCACCGACCTGCTCTTCGGCAAATACCTCCTGCTCCGCAAAGGTAAGCGCAACTACGCCGTCTTGCGTCGGAAATAATTACCGTAAATACCCATATTTTGCCAAAACATCGAAAACTCACGATCCGGCTGAATAATCTCCGTCTTCGTTGGTTCGGCAAATTGACTGGTGAACGTGCCGCCTTCCCGCGTCCTCCCCAACCCATCGCGCTCTTCTGCCACCACAAAACCCGCACTGTGCTGCTCCACAACGTTTTCAACGATATCGGCTACTGGTTTGGTTGGCGAAATCACATTACCCAAGGCGTTCGGTTCAATTGGCACCAGACAATCGATATTGCCCAGTTCGCTAATTCAGCTCTAGATCCGAACGGAATTTCGAAATCCTTTCGCGGAATTCATGTGGTTCGCAATCCGGTTTCCGTGCTCGTTTCGGGATATCACTATCATCAGCGCACAAATGAACGTTGGTGTGTTAATCGTGATTTCAGTGAACACCGCCCCATCACTCCACCCCGAGTTTTCCCCCGTCGAGAACATTACCCGGAAGAATGGAAAATTGACTATCTTCGCGGCCTCAAAGGTTCGTCCTACCAAGAAACCGTTCGGCAACTTCCCCCGTCGAAAGGATTATCTTTTGAACTCGAACACGCCACCCGATGGCCCCTCGAGGACATGCGTGATTGGCGACCCGATCCCCAACGAATCAAAGAAATTCAATTTGAACAATTCTCTCAGGATTTTGACGGCACGTTTACCCCAATTTTCCAACAGCTTAATTTCCTGCCTGCGGTCCTGAAGCGTAGCTTGAAGTTGGCCGGAAAACACGACCTGTCCCGCTCAAACGCAACTAAACTTACTCGCAACGATCACTATACCGGCGCGAACAGTCGGGATAAAAGAAAAGGGCTCACCCACGGCACCTGGAGCGCATCGAGGAAATCGCCCCGGGTCTAGTCGAGAGACTCGGATACAATCCACCGTCGTTATAATCCTCTCCGCGCTCGCCTTCTTGGCCACGGACAAAGATAGAAGCACTTTTAGCCGAAACTCACGAACGCATCAGGTGCCATCTCTTGCGCGGCAGAGATAAACGAAACGACGCTTTCATTCTCGTCGTAAATTTACCTGCCGCCGGCTCTCTCACTCCACCGCCTATGAACGTCCTCCTCATCACCAGTGACCAACAGCGGTGGGATTGTCTGGGCCGGCTCAACTCGGCGATCAAAACCCCTCATCTTGATCGCCTCGCCAATCGCGGGATTCTGTTTGATCGCGCCTACACCGTTAACCCAGTTTGCACGCCTTCGCGGTGCAGCTTGCTGACTGGGCAGTATCCTTCAAAACATGGCTGCTTCCACGTCGGCACCAATCTACCCGCGGACTACGGCCCCACCGTCGCCCATCGTTTCGCCGCAGCGGGTTACGACACTGCTCTGCTGGGTAAGGCTCACTTCCAAGCCTGCAAAGATCCGGCCAGTCCGGAGTCCGCCCCCCACGTGCACGACCTCGATTATTTCGACCAGTGGCACGGCCCCTACTTTGGGTTCGATCATGCCGAACTGGTTATCGGCCACACTTCCGAACCACACGCCGCGGGCATGCACTATGGTGCTTGGTTACGCGCCCGGGGCATCGATCTCCCCACCTACTTCGATATCCATGACTACGATCATTACGGGCCGTGGGAACTACCTGTCGCCCGACACGGATCAACCTGGGTCGCGGAACGCACCTTGGCCGCGATCAATCGCGCCGCGGAAGCCCAAAAACCGTTCTTCCTTTGGGCGAGTTTCCAAGATCCCCACAATCCTTACGTCGTCCCCGAACCTTGGGCCTCTCTCCATGATCCAACCAAAGTGCCGCATTCAGCGCCAAAGCAGGATCTCTCCGACAAACCCGATTTCTACGCGACTCTCGCCGAAGGCAATTTCTACGGTGACGACCCCGAGCTCCAGGAAAAAGTCTGGGGCGACGCCAAGGTCCGCCCCGAACTTTCCCCCGCTGACACGCAAAAGGTTCGGGCCGTTTACTACGGTATGGTCAGTCTGATGGACCAACAAATTGGCCGTATCCTCGACCGACTCGAAGCCGACGGCACCATCGACGACACCCTCATCGTCTTTACCTCCGATCACGGAGATTACCTCGGCGATCACGGCTTCTGGGGCAAAGGCCTGCCCACCTACGAGGGCATGCAACGCGTGCCGTTTATCGTCGCCCATCCCGCCTGCCAGAACCGCGGCGAGATCAGCCACGCCTTGCAGTCACTAGTCGATGTTCCCTCCACGCTCCTCGCTGCGGCCAACCTACCGGCGCCAGCCGGAAACCAAGGCCTCGATCAATCCGCCGCCTGGGTCGATGCCTCGCAAACCGTTCGTGATCACTGCCGCCTCGAATTCCGTCCCGCGCAGGGCCCGTTTAAGCAAACCACCTTCATCGAGGATCGCTACAAACTCGTCGTCTACGATACTCGCGACTACGGCGAGCTCTACGACTTAACCAAAGACCCTCACCAGTCGCGCAATCTCTACCACGATCCATCGGCCCGCGAGATCCGCGACTTGCTGACCGTCAAATACCAAGCCAAGCCTGCCACCTCCGATATGATTCGAACGCGTATCGCCGTCGCCTAAGAGCGCTCTCCACCATTTCCGCTCGCTTCCATACGATTCCCTTTTATCGATGACCCGAAAAAATAGCCTGCTCCTGTTTCTCAGTTTAGCCTGCCTCAGTATTGGTAATTCCAATACCAAAGCACCGAACATAATCCTACTCTTGGCCGATGACCTGGGCTACGGCGAACTGGGCTCCTACGGCCAGAAGCTCATTGAAACCCCCGAGCTGGATCGACTGGCCCAACGGGGCATGCGCTTTGAACAATTTTACGCCGGCTCCGCGGTGTGCTCCCCGTCACGTGGGGTCTTGATGACGGGTAAGCATGCGGGGCACGCGACCATTCGCGGCAATATGGGATTTTATGATGTCGGCGAACCGCGCCGGACTGCGCTCAGAAAAGATGAAATCACCGTAGCCGAAATGCTGAAAACTGCCGGCTACCAAACTGCCTTTGTCGGCAAGTGGCACCTTGATTTACCCGAAGATCCATCGACTTGGGCTTTTGCCCGGGGGTTCGATTTCTCTATTCAAGAGCAATGGGGAATATCCGCTGCCGGCACCAAATTTCTGGGCACCGATCATTGGCTTCACGGTGCGCAAAAACTCATGCCCTACCCACTCGAAGACTTCGAGAGTTTAGACCACTTCCGGACCAACCTAATCATGGAGTTTCTGGACCACAAAGAGGCGGATCGACCGTTCTTCATCTTCATGTCCTATCGCGCACCTCATGGTCACGAACGAGCGATCGGAAATACGGAGCTCTATGCCGATCGGGGTTGGTCGCCCAACCAACGGCTTCACGCGGCCAAGATCACTCTATTAGACCGGCAAGTGGGACGGTTATTGGACCGACTCGAAGCCGATGGGGATTTAGCCAATACGTTGATTCTCTTTACGAGTGACAACGGCCCCCACTCCGAGGGCGGTCGCGATTTCCGCCCCAACGCCTTCGCCAGTTCCGGTCCTTTCCGCGGCATCAAGCGCGATATGTATGAAGGTGGGGTGCGCGTGCCGCTCATCGCGTATTGGCCCGGCAAGATCAAAGGCGGTTCCGTATCCCCGCATCAAAGTGCCTTCTACGATATCATGCCCACCTTTGCGCAAATCGCTGGAATTTCGATTCCTGAGCAATCCGATGGTATTTCTTTCCTCCCCGAACTGTTGGGCCAAACTCAGCCCGAACATGACCACCTCTATTTCGAATTACTCACGGTCAAAGGTCAGGAATTTCGCCAGGCGGTCCGCCAAGGTGACCTGAAGGCCGTTCGCTACGGGGTAGGCTCTGAGCTAGAGCTCTACGACCTCTCAGCCGACCCCCGGGAAGAACGGAATCTAACGGCGACCCAACCGGAGAAAACCCGGCAGATGAAAGAGCTCCTCACTCGCGCTCACGTCGATGTCCCGGGCGCCGTGATTGACGGCCTTTAAGCGGCCCAATCTTACCCCCAAAGACGTGGTCGACCTCGTTTTCACGCTGCCCCGGGACCTGCTTCTCGGCGGAAATCGATCGCAAAGCAGTCATGGGTCTCGAAACTCACTGCCGCATCGTCGGACCTTGAACTCCTGCGCCTCTCATCCCAAGTCCCGAAAACTCCCAAGAATTTACCCCCATCTGGCCCTGATTTTTCCGATGTTTTTTCAATATCTTTCATTTTGCGTCCGAGCCCCTCCCCGCCCACGATTGACCGACCATGAATGAACCCACTTTCATCGGCATCGAAATCGGCGGCACCAAACTGCAAATTGTGGCGGGCACCGCCAACGGCGAGATCACCGACCGGCTTCGTTTTTGCGTCGACCGTAGCCGGGCCGCCGAGGGAATTCGCGACCAAATCGCCACCGCCCTGCCTACCCTGGTGCGAAAGTCCTCCGCCGTCGCCATTGGAATCGGATTCGGCGGGCCGACAAACTGGCGCACCGGCGACATTATCCTTTCGCGTCATATCACCGGCTGGAATGGATTTCCGCTGGGCACATGGGTTTCGGCCCTGGCCGGCGGATTAACGACGTTTGTCGATAACGACGCCAATGTTGCTTGCCTCGGCGAATCCCGCCGCGGGGCGGGTCGCGGCTATGAATCGGTGTTTTACGTGACCCTCGGCAGCGGCGTGGGCGGAGGCTTCACTCAAGACGGTCAGATCCTGCACGGCGGGGGCGCGACTGAGTCCGAAATCGGTCACCTCCATCTCGACCGCGAGGGCACCATCGTCGAATCCCGTTGCTCGGGGTGGGCCGTGGATCAGCGTATCCGTAAGTTAATTACTGAAAGCCCCGGCGGCGAACTCGCTCGCCGCGTGGCCACTAGCGCTGCCGCCCCGGCAACTCACCTCTCCGCCGCGTTGGCCGCCGAAGATCCTCTCGCCACGCAGATCGTGAGAGAGGTGGGACATGACTTGGGATTCGCGCTTTCGCACGTCACCCAGCTGCTGAGCCCTCATGTCATTATAATCGGCGGTGGGCTTTCCTTAACTGGAAGCACCTTGATCGAGGCCATCCAAGCGGGGCTCGATGCGCACGTGATGGACGTCCTGAAACCGAGTCCTCCGGTGCATGCCGCTGGCTTAGGTGAGGACGTGGTTCCGGTGGGCGCATTACTGCTGGCAGCGCACGGCCAGGTATCCTCAAAGTGATTTTTCTCAACATGCAAACTTGGATCCAAAACTATATTACGGCCCAAAAGGCCGCGCTCGACTCCATCACCCCTCAGGCCATCGAGCACCTAGTCGAAATCTTCCGTGAAGCCCATCAGCACGATCGTCGGATCTTCGTGATCGGCAATGGCGGGAGCGCCGCTAACGCCTCCCACTTTGCCACCGATTTGGGCAAAGGTGCCTCCGACAAACTCAGCAAACGTTTCCGCGTGATGTCTCTCACCGACAACACTCCGTGGCTAACCGCCCTCGGAAATGATGATAGTTACGCTGATGTTTTCCGCCGCCAGCTCGAAAACTACGGCGAAACCGGCGATGTCTTGTTGTGTATGAGCGTCAGCGGCAACTCACCAAACTTGGTGGCGGCCGTGAATTGGGCCAACGACCACGGCCTCAGCACGATCGCCCTGATTAGCGCGCATGGCGGTAAACTTGAAGGATTAGCCCAGACGATAATCAAAGTCGATGATACCCATTTTGGCCGCGTGGAGGATTGCCACATGGGGATTTGCCACCTGCTGGCCTACGCTTTTATGGAATTGCCCGAACAACAAATAAGGCCCCAACCGTAGACAGTCAGCCACGTGGCACCGGGTGGAAGATTTGTTTTTCTATGCCAAGAACGACGTCCTAAACAGACCAGACCTAAACGACTATGCTGATCGCCGATCGTCGACTGAAGTTCCCCTCGCTGCTGTAGATCAAATCCATAAAAGTTCGACCGATTCAACTTGTCTCATCGTGGATGATTCATTCGTAATCTCCCGCAATATTGATAAAAAAGCCCAAAGTCATAAATACCCTAACCTTAATAGATATCAAAAATAGTTCAGTTCGACATCAATATCAATACTCCTTAAATTATGAAAGGCCGGAACTTAGATGAATTAAAAAGTAAAATACTTATTTTAACTCCAATAAAAAATGCCTGTAAACATTTTTCACTTTATGTTAAACTATTAGAGAAACTAGACTACCCGAAAGAATTAATCAGCATAGGATTACTGGAAGGTGACAGTCAGGATGACACTTTCGAAGAGATCAGAACCCATTTACCTCAACTAAATAAGTCATTTCGGAGAGCGAATTTATGGAAACGTGATTATTCGTTTATAATTCCTCCGGAGATTTTGCGCTGGGATCCTTCGATCCAACTTAAGCGACGGTCTATTCTGGCTAAAAGTAGGAACTACTTACTTTCTAAAGCATTGGATGATGAAGATTGGGTTCTATGGATGGACGTGGATCTGGTTGAATACCCGCCGGACATTATCCAGAAATTATTGGCGACAAAAAAGGAAATCGTCCACCCGAACACCGTCAGAAAATACGGTGGTAAAAGCTTCGATATGAATGCATGGACAAAAAAAGGGTCCCGCCATTTATCAGATCTAAAAGAGGCAGGAACGTTAGTAAAAATACATGGCGTGGGCGGGACAATGCTGCTCGTCAAAGCCGATATCCATCGGGAGGGGTTGATTTTTCCCACCTTCTTATTCGGTCATCGTAATCCATTTATAAGAAACGATAATCACCTTGTTAAAAAGAGGAACTTGCTAAAGATATTTGGTATAAGTGGCGTAATAAACCGTCAATTTCAGGGTGAAATTGAGACCGAAGGCTTGGGTATCATGGCGAATGAAATGGGCTACGAATGCTGGGGCATGCCTCATTTAGAAATTTTGCATTCGGAAGAATAGTGAAACCCCGATTGCTGACCACCGTGGCAATCCGGGAGCTCAAGGATGAGCTTGAATGGGGAAATTATCGGGCCGGTTATGGTTCACACTGAACCGGCCCCAGGGTTCGCGCTCACGCGCGTGGAGAACAGAGCCAAGCCCAGCCCCGGCCCCAAGATCTTTACCTGAAAACTTGCACGGAGACTGAACTGGTTTCCTAAAGGACATTCGTCCCTGTTAAAAATGGAGACAACGAATTGACATGAAAAATCTGGGCCAAGCACAATATAATAACTCTGACATGCTGTCGTTCATCACCCTAAGCAGGTCTCCCTATCTCTATTAGTGTTAAATTCCCTGATATAATTTAATCAACTATACGGCTTTCGATTCCGCTGACCCACCGTCAATAAACGTAAAAAACCGGATCTAAATCTCATCGGGAAATTCTATAAATAATCCATATTACAATTATAATAAACAAATAATGAACAAAAAAGTTCCTGGAGCCGAAAGAGTGAAAAAAGTAAAGCCTTCCCCCTTTTTTTCAATTCCCCACGGAACTCTCAGAACCTTCTTGTTCCCCATGAACCAAAGAATTGCTTTTCAACTCTCCGTTAAAATCTGAACTACTCCCAGTTGATGATCTTCTGTTTTCGATTTCGGCCTCACTACCTTTTTTACCATATAATTCGTTTCCGTACGCAAGGACTTCCTTGGCCCTTAGATAAACGCTTCGCCTCTTGAAGAGAATAGGTTATTACATGGACGTATGTGTGATCTAAAACGGCGTAAACTGTTCCTGTTGGTGGCGAGTCGTTCCCGACCCCAAAGGCACGCCCACCGACGTCCTCAATTTCAGGCAATCCACCTATAGGCAAGTACGATAAAGCAACACTTAAGGCTTTCATTGCTTCCAAGTGATCGTCAAAGAGCTCCACAGTAAGAAGCGTAGACCCCTCATCGTTTATTAAAAATAAATTAACAGATGTTTCACTGGAATATGGGTATTTACGTGACTCCACCCCCCCCTACCGGTTGTGGTCCCCGAGTTTATCGTAGGTGGTAGGCGGGGTTTGGACGGCCTGTTGCGCCAAGCGATAGAAGAGTTTTCCCCGAGACGAAGAGGTGCGGCGGTTGAAGCGGAAGGT
>Ga0335398_10003222_pt1 | contig 24309 bp, 17 predicted proteins | sample BON03_FD_205742 | JGI IMG/M metagenome (GOLD analysis project Ga0335398, IMG submission 205742) | Freshwater microbial communities from Lake Bonney liftoff mats and glacier meltwater in Antarctica - BON-03 (spades assembly) (version 2) | ecosystem: Environmental > Aquatic > Freshwater > Ice >... | reverse complement strand
TCTGCCAAGCGTGAGGCGAAAATAACCTTGATGCTTCTCGACGGGGGGCGGAACCCCCCATTCTCGCCATGGAAGCGGCATTCTCTATTCCTGATCATGCCGACTCCCTCAACCCCCGATCTATCCTGACATCATGACTGACATCATCCCCATTCTCGCCGTAACGATGCCTTCCTACGTGAGCCCAGCCATTGCGCTCATCGCCGGAATTCTCATCCTGATTCGTCCCTCCCTGCTCGCCACGATCGTAGCGGTTTACCTCATCATCGTCGGGGTGCTCGGGCTCCTCGGCTAAAGGCCGAGCTGACCCATCCAGTCCAGCCCCGCGCGGTTGTTCGCTTCTTCTTCGCGGATGACCTCTGCGGTCGTTTTGCCGGAAATCGCGGGCACGGGCTCGCGGAGCGGATGGGCGCCCACCCTCTTCATCGCCGCGTCCAGGAATCGCGCGCGGTAATCCGGAGGAAAGGTGGCGTAGTAGTCCTCGCGCTTGCAGGGTACGAGGAGGGGATCGCGCGTCGCCATCTCGAGGTTGAAGACGAGGGCGGGATTCGCTTTCCTCAGAGTCGCAATCATTCGCGGCAGGTCCAGCATCCCGGTGCCGGGAGGGACTTCACTGAGGAGAAATCCGTCCTCGTGCGGCTGCACGGCCATGTCCTTCAGGTGTACACTAAGCGCATAGGGCGCGAGCGCTTCGACGACGGCGTGGGGTTCTTCGAGCAGGGCGATGTTGTTCCCCGTGTCCACGAGCACGCCTATCCACTCGCTGCTGATCCCGCGCATCAGGGAGATGAGCTCGGCGATGGTGTGGTCCTTGTGATTTTCAAAAGCGACCTTGAGCCGGTGCTTTTGCAGGACGGGTTCGATCAATGTCAGGGTTTTCGCGGCAGCTTCATGAAAAGCACGGAACTCGGCGGCTCTTTTGAAGATCTCGTAGCGGCGTCCCCCCGTGAAGACGGCCCGGGCGACGGTGGCTCCGGCCTCGCGCGTGAGCCGGACTTCGTTTTCAAAGGCCGTCAGGTCGCTCTCTGATTTCGGAAGGCGGAGGTCCCCTTCATAATACCCGCCGCTCTCCTCGACGAGGGCGCGCATCGCACTCGCGACGGCGGAGTCGGTTGGGCGCAGCGCCGTCTGCACGCCTTTTGCCCCGAGATCGCGGGCGTAGCGGTAGAAGGTCGCGGGGTCATGAAATTTTACCGTTGCCCCCTCCCTGCCGACGGACTTCCACTGCTGGTGGCAGGAAAAAGTGCACAAACCGAGGCGGGATTCGTCGGCGCCTGCTGCCGCGAGGACGGTTCGCGCCGCCGCGAGGCAGGGAAGAGAAGCGAGAAGGTGGCGGCGATTCATCGGCGAGAATCGAATGATACCCTTTTTCTTTCCCTCGGATCGAGCGTAAAGCGCGCCGGCGGCAAATACGCACTTAGGGCGCATTTTTTCTTTTCGAAAGGGAAGCTATTCTGGAAGCTTCGTCTCATGAAAACCTCCCTTGTTGTATCCCGCCTCCTGACCGGAGCGCTGGCGCTGACCGCCTTTGCTGCGACCGGTTTCGCCGCCGAAGTTTTTGAACTGGGCGAAGCGAATTTCGCCGAGCGCCCCATGGGCAAGGAGGCGGACGGCATCGTCGGCGATTTCGTGATGCGGAACGACAAGGTCGAACTCCTCGTCTCGGGCAACCTCCCGCTGCGGCGGGCGAACATGAGCACCTTCTACGGCGAAGACGGCATCACACCCGGTTGCCTCTACGACCTGACCCTCTTGGATGCCGACAATGACCAGATCACGATCTTTTCTCCGGGCGGGCAGCGGGGGCCGGTCAACTACGTCCGCATCGTCAGTGACGGGAAAGACGGCGAGGCAGTCCTCGAGACGGTCGTCTCGGCTGCGAAATCGGGAGCCATTGCAAAGCGTCACGAGTATCGCCTCAAGGATGGCTGGCAGGGCGTGCTGATCGTCACGACGATGACGAACGAAGGCAAAGAACCTGTCAAAGTGCCCCTTGCCGACCAATGGACCCCGATGCGGACGAAGGGCAATTTTAATGGCGTGAACTGGGGCGACTCGATCGATCCCGCCGACAAGGCTGGCTACGCCCACGCCTGGGTGGCCGAGGCCGGGGCGACGATTCCGGAAAAGCCCGAGACCGAACTCGCTCCCGGGGCCTCGATCACGGTGGCGCGCTTTCTCTCGGTGGGCACATCGCCGGCGGCCGCCGCAGGCATCGTCGAGTCGCGGAGGGTGGCGGATACGGTCGGCAGTCTAAGCGTGACGATGAAGGGCCCCGAGGGTGCCGCGATCCCAGGCGACGGACGAGTCCTCATCGGCACGGCCCCTGACAAAACCATCATCGCCTATCCCGATGCCGACGGGAGACTCTCCGTGGATCTCGTCGCAGGGGCCTACACCCTCACGGTCGAGGACATCGGACGCGCCACCGTGGTCGAGACCGTCGAGATCGCGCCGAAAGCGACGGCGGAGAAAGTCATCGCCCTCGGGGCCGAGTCCGCCATCACCTTCGAGATCAAGGACGAGGCCGGTCGCTCCGTCCCCTGCAAGGCTCAGTTCAACGCCCTCGGCGAGACGGCAAAGGTGAACCTCGGCCCCACCGACCGGGCGCGGGGCTGCGTCGATCAGTATTTCTCCGAGACCGGGAACTTCGCCGTGCCTCTGCCGCCGGGGAAATATGAGATCATCGTCACGCGTGGCCCCGAGCACAGCCATCTCCGCGAGGAGATCGAGCTGATGCCGGGAGCCACTCACGCGGTCGCCGGGGTCTTGAAGCGCGTAGTGCAGACGCCGGGCTGGGTCGCGACTGATTTTCACAATCATTCCACTCCGAGCGGGGACAACACCTGCGGTACCGACGACCGGCTCATCAATCTCGCCGCTGAGCACGTCGAGTTCGCCCCGACGACGGAGCACAATCGGCTTTATGACTGGCTTCCTCACATTGAGAAGCTCGGGCTGGCGCCCTATCTTAAGACAGTCCCCGGGATGGAGCTGACCGGTTCGGGAGCACACTTCAATTCCTTTCCTTTCGAGCCCGACACTTACAAGCAGGACGGCGGAGCTCCGGTGTGGAAAAAAGACCCTCGACTCAATGCCATCACCCTGCGCGACTGGCAGAAGTCCGAGGAGGATCGCTGGATCCAAATCAATCACCCTGACATGATCGAAAACTTTATCGACCGCGACAAGGACGGTCGGACCGACGGCGGGTTCGCCTACTTCGGCGGATTGATCGACGGCCTCGAGACGCAGAATTACAGCGCGAGCGAGATCCTCGCGGGCGCTCCCTACAAGCTCACCGCTGCCCGTAGCGGCGGTCCCGGGCGGGTCGTGGCACCGATTCGTGAGTTCATCTGGCTGCAGTTGCTCAATCAGGGGCTCAGCCCGAAGGCGATCGCGGTGGCCGATGCGCACCACGTCCACGGCAACGGAGTAGGCGGCTGGCGGACCTACGTGAAAAGCTCGACCGACGAGCCCGAAAAGATCGACTGGCGCGAGATGAGCCGCAACGCCAAAGCCGGACGCTCGATCCTCTCGACCGGGCCCTACCTCGAAGTCGAGACCGGGAGCGGCATCCTCGCCGGCGGGCACGACCGCGTCAGCGGGGCGATCGAGCTGAAGGTGAAGGTCCAGTGCTCGACCTGGCTCGACATTGACCGGGTCCAGGTGCTCGTGAACGGCCGTCAAGTGCCGGAGTACAACTACACCCGCGAAAAGAACCCTGACATGTTTACCGATGACGTCGTGAAGTTCGACCAGACCCTGAAGCTCCATCTCGATCAGGACGCTCATCTCATCGTCGTCGCGATCGGGGAAAAGCACAGTCTCGTGACCGGCTTCGGCTCGAGCGGACAGGCGAAGCTCAATCCCATTGCCTACAACAATCCCATCTTTGTCGATGTCGATGGCGGTGGTTTCCAGGCCAATGGCGATACGCTGGGCTACGACCTGCCTGTCGGGGGACTGACGGTGGACGATGTTAAAGGGAAGTTGCCGGTGGAGTAAAACTGGTAGTGGTGATCTCCGGGTCGCCACCGTTCCTCTCACTTCTCCCGCCCGGGCTTTGTCGCAGACTTCGTCAGGGTCAGGGGTTGCGGCAGCGGTCCCTGTTTCCACGCGCCCGACAGCTTCCCGTCACCGCCTATTTCTGCGGCAAAAGTCGCTTGGATCGAGGCGATGGTGAGGGTTAGCTTTCCTTCATCGACCGAGAGGGAACTGACCGGCATCGGCTCCGGCGTCTGGTCGGGGCTGTAGAGGCGGGCCTCGCCGGTGCCGTCGAAGGCGTCGATTTCGAGAATAACAAAGAGACCCGCCTCGCCGCCGAGATATCCGGACCAGTATCCTCTCAGGTCTGCGGGATCGCCTTTGACACGCCTGGAAAGCGCAGCGAGCAGCGCCGGCGGGGCAGTCGCCGTCCGCGAGAGGGTCAGGGGAAGATCGCCGCCCTGTTTCCATGTGCCGACAAGGGTGTCGCCCTCGAGTTTCGCTTCGTAGCCGCCGCCTATGCTGCCGAAGATGGCACGCAGGACTCCCGCCTCGTGAATCGTCTTGTTGGCCGGGATCCCTGCTCCCCCCTGATCGATACTGTGAAGCACGATGCGCCCGGTCTGGGTGATACGGAAGACCTGCCGCAGTTTCACGTCCCCGGCGACGAGGGTGCCTTCCCAGTAGCCGGCGAGCCCGGAGAAATCGCCCGTGCTCCCTGCGTCGGCGGCCGGACCAGTGCCGTTCATCAGCATGAGCGATGCACTTTTTTCTTTGGGCGAGAGGCGAAACTCGCTGCGAAACCCTCCCGTGCCGCCGTCGTGGGAGAGCCCCTCGCCGCCGATGAACCAGCCCAGCCCCATCCCTTTTCGCTGTGGTTGCGTGGCGAAGAGGAGAGCTTCGCGGAGCGATCCCGGCGTGTCGGGCGACCAATGGCCCTCAGCGAAAAGCATCATGTCATGAGCGGAAGAGACGATCCCACCCGCACCCGCGAGTGTGGCGAGGTGCCAGGGAGCGACGGGCTTGCCACCCGCGTGCCCTGTGGCGAGTCTGCTACGGTGGCTCGCGGGAATGTCGCCCGCCCGGACCTGGATGAAACTGGAGCCCATCCCCAGCGGCTTGAAGATCGTTTCACTGATCAGGTCCGGGTAGGGCTTCTCCGTGATGCGTTCGAGAAGATACCCTAACAAGCCCACTCCGAGGTTGGAGTAGTGGATCTCTCCCCGGCCCGAGAAGTCGGCTTCCGTGAGATCCCTCAGGCAGGCGTGGAGCTTGGCTTCGTCAAAATGCGCATAGGGATCGAGCGGGTCGGCCCCTGCTTCGAGATTTGCGGGCAGTCTCGGCAGCCCCGAGGTGTGGGTCGCGAGATCCAGCAGGGTCATGGTGCGCAGGGGAGAATCGGCTGCAAGCAGGTCCGCGGGGAGGTGTTTGGAAACGGGATCCTCCAGAGACGCTTTCATTTTCAGGACCGCGTCGGCAAGAAGGATGCCGGTGAAGACTTTCGTGATCGACCCGATTTCGAAAAGGGTGTTCTCGTCCACGGGCGGTCCATCCATGCGAAGATGACCGGCAGATCCGTAGACCGGTGTCTCGCCCGCCCGCACCTCGGCGATGGAGATGCCTTCGCCCCCGGACTGGAAATCACGGTGATATTGATCCGCCTTCTCCGAAAGACCCGCGAGGAGGGACGGAGCGAATATCATCGGGACGAAGATGCTAAAATGGAAGAGACGGGCCAGTGCCTTGATGCGCATACCGTGAGGATGGAGCGAACCGTTGATTCCTGTCAATTGTCAAAGGTCGCAGCCACGCCAGGCGCCACCTCGACATCAGAACGGCGTCCCGATACCGAGTGCCCGGATCGCGCACCAGCCCTTAATCGCCTCAAAGACGGCAAAAGCCCCGATGGCGCAGGCCCCGCTGCCCCAGAAGCTGTGATCGGTCCAGAAGACGAGGTAGATCCCGACTCCCAGCAGGATGCCGCCGGGAATCCCGCGGAGGAGCCGTCCGCGTCGGTCGATATTGCACTGCCAGTTCATGATGATTGAGGGAGAGAGCGGGACCGCCTTTACCAGCCGGCACCTTTGGTCGTCGTTTGGATACGACAGAGATACATATCCGCGGTGAGATAAAGCACGGTGCCGTCATTTCCCCAGGCGCAGTTCGCGGTGCGTTCGCCCGTGGAGATTCTACCGAGGAGTTTGCCCTCGGGCGTGAGCACGTAGACGCCACCGGGTCCGGTCGCCCAGAGGTTGCCCTTTTCGTCCACCTTGAGACCGTCGGGCAGGCCGGGAAGACCGTCTTTCACCGCCTGTGTCGCATCGTAGAGGACTTTGCCTTCGCCGAGGGTGCCGTCGTCCTTCACCGGGAAGGCTTTCCAGATCGCCGCGTCCGGATCTGACTGGGCCACATAGAGCGTTTTAAAATCCGGGGAAAAGGCGAGACCGTTGGGGCGGGTCATCTCCTTTGTCAGCAGGGTCAGTGTTCCGTCGGGGGCGAGACGATAGACGCCGCAGTAGTCCAGTTCGCGGAGCGGATCTTCCCAGCGATTTGGCAGGCCGTAGGGTGGATCGGTGAAATAGATCGTCTTGCCGTCGGCCCCGAGACAGGCATCGTTCGGGCTGTTGAGGCGCTTGCCCTCGTAGTTATCGACGAGAGTGCGCTTGCCGCCGCCGGCGGTGAGGAGAGAGAGGCGGCGGTCGCCGTGTTCGCAGGAGATGAGCTGGCCCTTTTCGTCGAGGAGGAGTCCGTTGCAGCCCGGTTCTCCGCCGTATTCAGCCTGGCCGGTGTAGCCCGAGGGCTGCAGCCAGGTCTTCGCGCCGACGCCCTCATCCCAGCGCACCACGCGATTGTTAGGAATGTCGGAGAAAAGAATGCAGCCTCCGAAGGGATGTTCCTTCTCAGCAACCCAGACCGGCCCCTCGGCCCAGGCAAAGCCTGACGAGAGCACCTCGATGACCGCATCCTCGTCGACAAGCGCCGCGAGAGCGGGATCGAGAGAAATTACTTCACCAATGCTCGGAAAGTTGGTCGAATCCTGAGCCATTGTGGTAAAAGAGAAGCCGACCGAGAGAAAGAAAGCCAATAAGGGGACTGAGAGGATCAGTTTGCGCATCATAAGGAAAGGTTGGAGATATTAGGGGTATTCGGGTTATATCACTGTTAACAGATCGATGAAAGAAAAAGCAAGCAGTAAGGAAAGCGGGGAGGATCAGTTCCCCCGCGTAGATCCCGATGCCCCGGGTCTGTCGCCCGGTGAGGAGCTTACCATTGACCCTGTCAGCGGCGATGAGATCGACCCCATACGAAAGTGGTGGGACGAGGCCGAAGCGACGAGCAATAAAAAGACGCAGAACCGTCGCATTGAGGAGCTCGAAGCAGGGGCCGAGGGCATTCTTGACGCCGAGGGCCGTGCCCTGCCCCGTCGCCGTAAGAGGCCCGAGCCGCCTACTATCGAAGTCGATGAGATTCCCGGTTTGACCGGCCCGAAAGTGACGATGCCCCCTCTCGCATCGATCGCTGTGGAGGAGTCCGCAGAGCTTGTCCCTGCGGTCGAAGCCCCTGCGGTCGTGGACGACGACGCGCGCTCCCTCGATTCTTCCCCTCTAGCGCATCTGAAACGTCGTGCTCGTGAGGAGAGCGACGCAGAGGCCGCCTTCGATCTTTCGGAACTCTTCGCAGAGACGAACGACGGAGAAGGGGCACCGGCCCCGGCTGAAAGGGAAGAGGCGCCTGCCCATGCCGGGAGCGTTGAGATCCCCCTCGAAGGCCCCGCGATGGAGAAGAAAGTGGTCCTCTCAAATGAGGAGAAAGAGGATCTCTCGCTCGACGTGGGAGACTCGTTGCAGTCAGAGTCCGTCGAAGAGCCTTCCGCTCTCTTGTTCGAGTTTCCCGATTTCGAGGACGAGCCTGTTCCGGCTGCGGAGGCTGATGTTCCAGTGGTAGATGCGGACAAAGCAGCCACCGTCGAGGACGGGGCGCCCCCTGCTGCTGACGAGGTCATCCCGGAGGAGGGCCAGTCGGACCAGTCGGACCCAAAAGCCGATCCCCGGACCGAAATTATGGTCGTCGTCGCGGTGGAGGAGACCGTCACCGAAACGAATCCTTTGGATGAAATCGTGGCTCTTTCTGAAGACACGATTTCTGCAAGATCCGAGGAAGCTAAAATAGGGGAGGAGACCGGCGAAACAGATCCCCCGGAAAAGGTAGCAGACTTAAAAGAGGCCGATTCTTCACCCGCCGAAGATTCGGTGCCGACTCCCGTCCCCATTTCAGAAGCTGCGCCCGCACCCACTGCCGCAGTGATCTCTGCCGCTGCAGCCGAGCTCCCGGTCACCCGGAAAAAAGCGGGATGCTGGACGATGTTCGCCACGCTCTTCTTTTTTGTCACTCTCCTCCTCATCGTCGGTCTCGGCGTGGCGGGATGGTTCGCCTGGTCCCGTCTCGGGGATTTCGAAAACGAGGTCACGACGCGGGTCAGGAGCGGACTCGAGGAGCGCGGCATCTACCTCGACTACGGCGACTGGGGCTACCGGTTTCCGCGAGGTCTCGTCTTTGACGAAGTCACCATCTACGATGATGCGACGAGAGAGCGGCCCCTCATCAAAGTGGCCGGACTCGGGATAAATGTGGATCTGATAGGGCTGGCAAAGGCGCCCGGTGAGATCGGGGCCGGTGAGATCAATCTGCAGGATTCCACGATCAGCCTTTTCGAAGCAGGCAATCCCGTCACCACGATCGAGGGCGTAGCCGGCGAGATCTTCGCCAGTCAGGAAAGCGTCCGCGTCGATCGGCTCACAGCCCTCCTTGGGGGATGGCAGGTCAATCTCAGCGGCCTCGTGACCCTGCCTGCGACGACGGGTGAAAAAGAGCCTGCCGAGGCCTCAGCCTCAGCCGCGAAGCCCGCCGCCGCCCCGCTCACGCTGGATTTCTCCGCCATCAAAGCGCTCGAACCCTGGCTCGCGGTCGCGAGCGCTAGTGAAAGTGCTCCGGTATTGAACCTCACCTTTGCCATGGATGCCGCTCAGCCCGATCTCGCGAGGATCGAGGGCAATCTCCACGGGCAGGATATCACCTGGAATGGGATCACTTTCTCCTCCGCCACGGCCACTTTCCATGTCGTGCCCGAGACCGGCGAACTCAGCGTCCCCACTTTTCAGATTGGCCACGGGCAGGGGTTCATCGGAGGCCGCCTCGCCATCGATACCGCCACGCAGCGGCTCCGCATCGAGCAGCTCCAGTCCACCGTCGATGTCCTCGCCCTGCTCGCTCAATACAAACCGGCGTGGGCCGAGAGCTGGAAGTCCATCCGCCTCGTCGATGCCCCGTCGCTTCAGATCACCGGTGAAGTCCCGCTTGAAGACCCCGCCGGGGCCGACCTCAAGGTTCGCTACGATCATCGCCAGGGAATCGTTCTCGCGCTGGAAAAAGGCGACCTACCCCTGCGTGACCTGCGTGGAAACTTCACCGTCAATCGTGGCTCGGTCGAGACCAACGACGGGGGTTTCGAGCTGTTCGGCGGTTCAGTTCAGCTCAATGGAGCGACGCGACTCACCGACGAGTCAAGACCCTTCAACGGACTGATCGAGATCACCGGGCTCTCCCTGGAAAAAGCCGCCGCCTTCTTCGGTAAAAAAGATAGCGCTATGTCAGGACGACTTTCCTTCGTCTTCCGCGGAGTGGGCTACCGCGAAATCGAGAAGGTCCGCGGCGGCGGAACTCTGCGGGTGGAAGAGGCGATCATCCCCGATTTCCCTATCCTCGGTCAGATTCAGGACTACGTAGGCAGGGCCGTGCCCGCCTTCGGGGTAAAAGGACAGGGCAACATCGCCGGGGCCTACATCATCGAGTCGGGCGTGCTCGTCGCGAGTGATCTCACCGTCGCCAACAGCGCCGCCCGCATCGTCACGAACGGCAGTGTCAATCTCAGCTCACTCGAGACGAACTTCACCGCGAAGGCCGATCTCGTCCCCTCGCTCGCGGCGGCGACCGGTCTCACGGACAAAGCGATCACCTTTGAGGGGAAAGGGCCGCTCGGAGATCCGACCGTGGTGATGAAAAGTTTCCCCATCGAGTTCGCCTCGGTCTCCCTCGGGAGCATCCTCGGTACCTCGCCGCTGTCTCTAGGGACGCTGCAAATCGTGCCCGGTGTCAAAGAGACCGTAGGTGCCTTTGCTGACCAACTCGGCGGTCCCGGGATCACGATCCATCCCGAAGTGATGACGTTTTTCAAAAGTCTCCTCGGCGAAGCAGCCCCGGCTCCCGAGCCCCCCCAGGAGCAGCCAGCAGAATAACTGAACTTCGTGCAATCTGCAACGCTAGTAAAATCGAGGATTACAGCCCCGGGTGACCGTCTTTCCGATTGCGATGAGAGGCGCTTTCGACTAAGCGCTAAGAGCGCACGATTCGGTCCCGGCTGATCGTCGTTCTCCCCTCCTTTAATGAAACAAACTCTGTTGGCGCCCTGCGGCGATTGGCGGCTTCTTCGTCACGCCTGCGGTGTAATCTCTATCGCCAGTGCGCTCCTTCTCAGCTCATGCTCGACGGTAAAGGTCAAGACCGTGCCCGACGAGCTCACCGATGAGGCGCTGGATTCTGCCAATGTTCTCGCGGATCTCGTCGCCGCTCCCTTCGACGCGCTCCCTTCGACGCGCTCGCTGAATTCGCCGATGAGACGTCCAACCTCCTCAAGCGGGCAAAGCGAGCCGAGTTCAAGGGGCAGAGAACTGCGGCAACGGGAGTGTACCTGAAAGTCGCGGCTGACGCGCATTTTCGCCTCACTTCCGGAAAGGTCGTCCCCGGTTCGGAAGAGGAAGCGGCACTCATCGACATCTACAACAGCGCTCTCGCCAGCTTTGCAGCCCGATGGATCGAGGATCCCATGCGATACGAAGCCGGTCGGCAAGGCTACACCTGCGGGAGCGAGGAGTTCGAAATCACGCTCGCGGCGGACTCGCCCTATGCCGCAGATTATTTCGATCACGTCATCCCCTCGAGCGCACTTCAGAAAAATGGAATCGTAAACAAAACCCGTGAAGGGGTCGGTGCCGCTCTCGTGGCGATGCGCGAGCAGCGCCCCGATCGGGCGGAAGAAATGCGCTTTTTCCCCGGCCGCGGACTTCACGTCCCCGTGACCGTGACGATTGATTCGGTCTCGATCTCCGCCGTCGATGGCGGGACCAGGCGGGTGACCTTTTCCCTCCGCAATCCGCTCGTTGAGGGGACTGTTGTGTTAGGGGATCAATCACTGCCCCTCGCAGCGGACTTCAGTGCGCCGCTTGCGATGGTGTTGCGCGGCGGCAATGAGGTTATCTCGGGGATTCATGGATTTTTCAGGGCGGACGAGCGCCTCACCCATTCCGGATTTCTCCTTGTCGAACCCTACGATCCTGATCGCATCCCTGTCATTCTCATCCACGGGCTCTTCTCCGTGCCCATGATCTGGCGCGACATCATTCCGGAGATGACGTCCGATCCGGAGATCTCGAAGCGCTATCAGTTTATCCTCTTCACCTACCCGAGCAGCTTCCCTGTGATGGAGTCCGCCGAGCTGTTGCGCGATCAGCTCGCGTCCCTGAGGGCAGTCTACGACCCTGACGGCAACGATCCGCTCTCGCGCAATCTCGTCGTCGTGGGGCACAGCATGGGCGGCATCCTCGCTCATTCGCTGGTCACCGAGTTTGGCGACAATCTCTGGAACGAATACAGTGACGTGCCTGTTGAGGGGCTCGACATAGCGGTGGCCGAGAAGGAAAAGATCAGGAAGCTCGTCTATTTTAAACCCGATCCCGGGGTGACCAGAGTGGTCTACTATTCCACTCCGCATCGGGGATCTGACTTGGCGAGGAAGGGCATGGCCGGAGTGATCTCCCGGACTGCGAAGCTTCCCGGCAATGTCGTGCAGTTCACCTCGAACTTCCTCGATCCGCGGATTGAGTCCAGCCTTGCCGTCCCGATGAAGGAAAAAGTGACAAGTGTGCAGTCCCTCGAACCCGGCTCACCGATGGTGTCGGCAATGGATCGCTCGCCCTACAAAAAGGGCGTCACCTATCACAGCATCATGGGAGACGGCGGTCGGGGAGACACGCCCGAGAGTTCGGATGGTATCGTCGAGTACTGGAGCGCCCGGCAGGATGGTGCCGCCTCGGAGCTCATCGTTCCGAGTGACCACAAATCGTATCGTCATCCCGAGGGGGTCGCAGAGCTGAGCCGCATTCTCCGCGAGCACGCTGGACTGTGATTTGTCAGAGCCACCAAGTCGCGAGGCTGAGATAGGTCAGAAGCGTTGAGATATCGGTGATCGCGAGGGTGATGGGGCCTGAAGCGAGGCCGGGATCGTCCTTACCGGAACATCAGCACCGGGATGTGGCAGGTGCGCACCATCGTGGTGGTCGTGCTGCCGAGGATGAACTGGCGGATGGGGCTGTGCCCGTAGGCACCCATCACGAGCAGGTCGATGCGGTGCTCTTCCACGGCAGAGGCGATGACTTCCTCGACCGATCCGGGGACAGCCGTGCAGGCGACCTCGAACCCGGCCTCACGCAGCCTCGTGGCGGTTTCTTCGAGATCGCGCAGGGCCTTGTCGTCCACTTTGCCGGAGCGGAGGAGATGGCACTCGAGTTCCGCGAGGAGCGGGTTGGCGATGATAAAATCGATTGCTTTGAGGATGCTCGGGCCGCCGTCGTAAGCGATCAGGAACTGGCTCACCGGTTTGAACTCGCGCGCGGCGACGAGGACGGGCCGCACGCTCGTGCGGATGACACGCTCGAGCTCGCGCCCGAGGTGGGCCTTTGCGAGGCCGGAGTCTTCCCCGCGTTTCCCGATGACGACGAGGTCCGCGTCGGGCTCGAGTTCTCCGAGCGTCTCGACGAGGGAGCCGTGACGATGCAGCGTCTCGACCGGGGCGATCCCTGCCGCCTCGAGTTGTTTTACCGCGTCTTCGAGGATCGCGTTGCCCTTCAGCTTCGCGACGCGGGCGCGGGCTTCTTCCAGCTTCACGAGTTCCTCCGTCAGTTCGAGACTGGCGTCGAAGCCTATCATCCCGGTGAGATTTGTCCCGGGCGCCAGCTCCCGATGTGGATCGATGACATGGAGCACGCTCACCCCCAGGCCCATGCGGGTGGCGGCCCAGGCACTGTGCTGATAGATGCTGGGAGCGTAGGACGAACCGTCGGTGCAGGCGAGGATGTGCGACATGGGATAGGGCGGGGTGGGATGGACTTAGTGGGAGAGCAAACGCTTCAGCGCACCGGGTTTGTCGTGCATGGCGAGCCGATCAACGAGAGTGGCGCTCGCCTCGTTGAGCCCGAGGATCTCGACTTCGGCTCCCTCACGACGGAATTTCAAGACCACTTTGTCGAGGCAGGAAACCGCCGTGAGATCCCAGAAATGAGCATGGCTCACATCAATGACTACTTTGGAAAGCACTTCTTTGAAATCAAATTCGTTCACAAAGGCCTCGGACGAGGCAAAAAAGAGCTGACCGCTCACGGTGTAGGTGCGGCACTCTCCCGCGCGGATGCCAGTGACCTGCAGGACCTGCGAGACTTTGCGGGCAAAGAAGAGAGCGCTGAGCAACACGCCCACTCCCACCCCGATCGCGAGATTGTGCGTAAAGATCACGGTGATCGTCGTGGCGAGCATGACGATGCTCGAACTCTTGGGATGCAGTCGCATATTCTTGAACGAGGCCCACGAGAAAGTCCCGATCGAGACCATGATCATCACGGCGACCAGTGCGGGCATGGGGATCTGTTTCACCCAGGGGCTCAGCAGCACGATCATGATGAGGAGGAAAACTCCCGCCACGAGGGTCGAGAGGCGCCCGCGCCCGCCCGACTTCACATTGATGACCGATTGGCCGATCATGGCACAACCGGCCATGCCGCCGAAGAGACCGGCGACGATGTTCGCGAGACCCTGGCCGCGGGACTCGCGATTTTTATCGCTCGGGGTATCGGTCATCTCATCGACGATCTGCGCGGTCATCCACGACTCCAGCAGACCCACCGCGGCGAGACCCAGAGAGTAGGGCAGCACGATCCAGAGAGTCGCGAGGCTCCACTCGACCTGTGGCCAGAGGAAGATCGGGAGCGAGTCGGGGATCTCGCCCAGATCACCGACGCGACGGACATCGAGCTTAAAGAGGAGCGCCAGAATCGTCATTACGATGATCGCGACGAGAGGCGAGGGCACCGCCCGGGTCAAGCGCGGCAGCAGGTAAATGATCGCGAGGGCTCCGGCGACCATCGCATACATCGTGAACCCGGCCCCTTTGAACTCGGGGAGCTGGGCCATGAAAATGAGAATCGCGAGCGCGTTGACAAAGCCCGTCATGACCGATTTCGAGACGAATCGCATCACGTCCGCGACGCGAGCGAGACCGGCGGCGATCTGGATGACACCGGTGAGCAGGGTCGCGACGAGCAGATACTGGAGACCATGGTCCCGCACGAGAGTGACCATCAGCAGAGCCATCGCCCCGGTCGCGGCAGAGATCATGCCCGGTCGTCCGCCGAAGAAGGCCGTCACCACCGCGATGCAGAACGAGGCGTAAAGCCCGACCTTGGGATCGACCCCGGCAATGATGGAAAAGGCGATCGCCTCGGGGATGAGCGCGAGGGCGACGACGAGACCGGCGAGGAGGTCGCTGCGGCTATTGGCGAACCATTCCTGATAGAGATTTTTGGGCAGCATGGAGACGGCAGGGCGTTGGGGAGTCGGGAAATGGCGCGTGAGCGGAGGAGCGGGGCGGTGGGAGGATGCAAAGGAGATGCAAATGCGTGAGAAAGCGAAAGCGTCCTTGGATCCTGCGAATCTCACTGTTACCCGAGGCCGGGCCGGGTCAACCCTTAACCCGGATGTAATCTCAAGTGATGAGGGTGGCGTGCGGATCGTGGGGCAGGGGCTGGCCGGGCGGGGTGAGGGGCTGGCCGGCGGATTCTTTGGTGGTGAAAGATTGAGTGAGGGCGAGGGCGAAGGCGAGGATGTGCCAAGCTGGCGGAGCGATTTGAGGCTTGCCTTCGCGGGCCGGGCCGGGCAGGATGCGATTCGTCCACAAAAAACTGTGGACGAATTTGATTTACCCACAATATTTTGTGGCTAAACAACGTTAGGCTTTGAAATAATGCGGAACGAAGAGGTAGCCCAACTTAATTTTACCGATTGGCCGGTTCCTGATAGGTTTCTTACTGAGATTGGGCGAGTCACGACAGTTTGGGCCAGCCTCGAATCACTCCTGAATCTGTGCATAGGAAAGCTTGCCGGATTTAATGAACCTGATGATCCGACTCCTTACGTCTTGGTAGCACATTCAAGCTTTCCACAACGTGTTGACATCCTCGCGACTCTCTGCGAACAGCTGATCGCAACGTCTCCAGCACTCCAAGACTACAAGACTGTGGTTTCGAAACTCAAGACCGCCCAGAAAGCTCGAAATTGCTATTCGCACAACACTGTCAACTATGACGAGGAATCTGACTCACTAAACATGCCAGTCGGGTCAGCGCGCGGGAAGCTTAAAGTCTCGACCGAACAGGTTTCACTTGAGGACATTAAGCGTGCAGCTATCGAGATTGAAGAAGCAAACAGAGCCCTCTACAAACTGGTCCTAGGGCGTGAACTCCAAGCCGCATGGACGCAAAACAGATCCACCTTATGAGCCGGCGCTGGACAACCGTAAAACGCTGTGAGTCGATTGACATCACTGATTAGAATCCTTACTTTCCAGTCGTGGTCGCGCTTCCATTTACGGTTGGCAGGCGTCGACGCTCTGCTATAAAATGACTTCCATCAAACCCCGGAATACTTGGTTCAACGAGGTGCAACTTTTCGACGGAGAGGAGATGATCCTTTCCTACCCCTCGAATCACTCTCAAGGAAATCGAGCAGTCGGAGGGAAGCTTTTCATAACGAATCAACGTATTGCTTTTGCTCCCAATCGACTGGACGCAAACATGGGGGGTATGGCGCTGGAGTTGCCTGTTTCAGAAATAACATCAATAGATACAGACAAGCCGCATTTTACGATAATTGAAAGTTTTAGGGGCGCATGGCGCACACGGCGTTGATTCACTGCAGCGCTAAGCCCCTCAGTATTTCGTGGCCAACGATCCTGCTGCAATTGCTTCCAAAATCAGGGCCGAGGTAGAAATCACTGCAGAACAAGGGTCGAAAACCAGGGGCTAGCGGTCGCCTGCGACCGACCTTCGCCAACGAAACGAAAAAGCTGTCGAATGCGTTTTCATGATCCCATTCTGCCGATTGCTTTGATCGCGTTGTTCGCAAGCGGGTCGATGTCGATATGCAACACGTTCTTCGCCACTTCACCGAAGATTCCCGACACCCAGACACGTTTTGCCTTCGCCCAGATCACAGCACGGCTAAACGGCGTCGGGGGTGATAGGCTTCCGCGGACTACGGCGGAGTTGCTCAGCACAGTGAGCGCTTCCAAGATTGACTGGAACAGCTGCGGAATAGAGGGGGATCGGATTCTGGATGGCTGGGGACAACCCATCATTGGTTTCACTGACTACCCCATCCGTGTGATTCGGAAACACTTGCTTCCCTGCGCCTCGGACCGCACCGTGGCAGTGTTCCCATGCTCCGGATCCTTCCCGTCCTCCTCGCTCTCTCGCTGCCCGTCTTCGCCGTCACTGCCGCGGAGCCGCTCACGACTGCCCTGGAGCTGCGCTCGCTCAGTAAGGAAGAGGCCGACTCGGGCGTCGCGGTGGACTTGCGCGGAGTCGTCATCTTTGCTGAACCGCATGGAACGGTCTTTTTTCAGGACGCCACCGCCGGGGCCTTTTTCCAGTTAAAGGGCCTCACCGCCCCTGCTCCTGGAGACGAGATCAGGGTGCGCGGCATTTCCTACCCCGGCCTCTATTTGCCCGGGATCGAGGAGGCAAAACTAGAGATCCTCGGTCATCCCGGCTTACCCGCTGCGGTGGCTGTCAATTTTGATGATCTCATCTCGGGGCGTTACCACTATCAGCGGGTCAGTGTGGAGGGCATTGTCAGGACGGTCGAGCCCGACGAGGAAGGGGCCAGCCTCCTGCGCATCGACCTCGGCTCCCGCGTCGTTGAGATCCGGATGGAAGAGCCGCCGCCGGGAGACGATTCGCTCATCGACAGTCGCGTCCGGGTCAGCGGGCTCGCCGCCGGGGATCTGAACAATCGCCGCCAGCTCGTCGCGCCCTATCTGCGCTGCCGCAGTTGGGGCGACATCGGGATCATCGAAGCGGCGCGTGATCTGCATTCCATCCCCGAGGTCTCGCCCGGGGAGATCCTGACCTTCGCCGTCGGCGGACAGGAGCGGCGCCGGGTCAAGGTCACCGGCGTCGTCCTCGCCGCTTTCGGGGACGGCGATGTTTACCTCAGGAGTGGTGAATCCGGGATCGGGATCGGCCGTATCACGATCGATCCGCTCCTCGAGAGCGGGGATTATGTTGAAATGTTAGGTTTCCCCGAGATGGATCGGTTCAGCGCCAGGCTCGTCGATGCGGTGACCCTCGACCACCTCCTTGGCGACGGCCCGGCGCCCCCCGTTGCGGCGCGGATTGCCGACCTCCTCGACGGGCGGCACGACAGTGACCTCGTCACTCTCACCGCCGAGCTCAGCGAACAATATCGCAACGAGAGCGGCGGTGTCCTCGTGCTACGGGACGGGGCGCAGATCATCCATGCCGATACGCCCGCTTTGCCTGAAGATCTCCTTCCCGGAGCGACGGTGAGTGTCACCGGCATCGCCGTGGTCGAGTCGACACGACGTTCCACCCAATATCGGTCAGAGCCCGATCAGGTCTCCCTGCGGCTGCGTTCCGCTGAGGATATCGTCGTGCTGCGACCGGCCTCGTGGTGGACCTCGCCGCGTCTTGCGACCGCGCTCATTATGCTGCTCGTCGCGACCATACTCGCCGGACTTTGGATCACCCTGCTGCGGCGTCAGGTCGCACGGCAGACCGGCGCCTTGCGCGAGCGCATTGGGATCGAGGCCGCCCTCGAGGAGCGGCAGCGCATTGCCCGTGAGTTCCACGACACCCTCGAACAGGATCTCGCCGGCCTTTCTCTGCGGCTCGACGCGGCGGCGGTGCGGGGCACCGATGAAAAGCTGCGCGGCTTCATCGAGGGCTCGCGCAGCCTCGTCTCGCGGATCCAGATCGAGACGCGCAACCTCGTCTCGGACCTGCGGCAGGAGCCCGGCGAGGAAGCCGATCTCATCGGCGCTCTGGGGGAACTGGTGACCGGACAAGGCCGCGAGATTGGTCCCGGGATCGCGATGGTCTCGCCCGTTGAAGGCATTCCCGCCCTGCCTTCGCGCACTGTGCACCACCTCCGCATGATTGCGCAGGAGTCCATCACTAATGTCCTCAAGCACGCCGGTGCGGCGAAGGTTGTAATCTCGGTCGGCTATGACGGTGGAGATCTCGTCATGCGCATCACTGACGACGGACGGGGATTCGAAGTGGATAAAAACACCACGGGCCGGGCCGGTCATTTCGGCTGTATGGGGATGCGGGAGCGCTGCCGCAAGATTGGGGCCGGGATCGAGTGGGAGAGTTCGCCAGGGCAGGGGACCTCTGTCATCGTCACCCTTCCATGGGAAAAGAAAGGAGCCGGAGCATGAAAGTCATGATCGTCGATGACCACTTTGTCGTCCGCAGCGGGCTCGTCGCCTCGCTCGAGCTCGAGGATGACATCGCCGTCGTCGCCGAGGCGGAAAACGGCGAGACTGTCGTCGAGCTGTTTCTCCAAACCGCTCCCGACGTCGTCCTGATGGACCTGCAACTCCCCGGGTGGAACGGCATTGAGACGACCGAGCGCCTCCTTGAAGTGGCACCGCAGGCACGGATCCTCATCTTTTCCACCTTCGCGCGGGACGACGAGATTCAGGTCGCTCTGGTGAGCGGCGCTCTCGGGTATCTCCAGAAAACAGCCGGACGCGACGAGCTCATCACCGCCCTCCGCCACATCGCCGCAGGCCAGTCCTACCTCCCTGCCGGACTCGCCACCCGCCTCGCGGGTCTGAAGCTCGGCCCCGCCATCACCCTGCGCGAACGCGAGATCCTCGCCCTCGTTGCAAAAGGCCGGGCCAACAAGGAGATCGCGGCCGAACTCGGCATCGCCGAAGACACCGTGAAACGACACATCAGCAACGTGCTCCAGAAGCTCGAAGTGAGCGACCGCGCCCAGGCCACCGCCGAAGCGATCCGTCGGGGGATTGTGCGAGTGGAAAAGTAAGTAATAGACCGTGACGAAAATACCGCTCAAATCAATTCTTCTAGTCTCCCTCCTCCCCGCGATCCTTCTCTCGGATGACCCCTCGCGGAGCGATCAGATCAAATCGGCGATGCTCGATCAGGCAGGGAAGAATGTGCTCATCGCTGCGCATCGTGGTGGTTATGTTAATGACAAAGCGGACCAGTCTCCGGAGAACTCGGTCGCAAATGTTGAGATTGCCGTTGCGAAAGGTTTCGATCTCTACGAGACCGACATCCAGCGAACCAAAGATGGTGTCTTTGTCATCATGCACGATGAGACTATAGACCGCGAGACGACCGGAGAGGGTGAGGTCAGTGACTTGACCCTGGCAGATCTCAAGGCGCTCCATAAGCGCTACCGCGACGGCTCGGTCTCGGAGGAAAAAGTGACGACTCTCGAGGAACTCCTCCACGCCGGAAAAGGGCGGATCCGTTTTAAAGCGGACCTCAAACCCGGCCTCGTGGAGCATTTCGATGCGCTGGCGAAGCTCATCACCGGGCTCGGGATGGAGCAGGTTGTATTTTTGCGTTGCAGCAAAAAAGAAGCGGCGGTCATTGGATTCCATTTTGCGAAGGGGACGCTAAAGGTCGAGCTGATGGTCAAGGTCGATTCCGCAGACGAAGTCCGTAACATCGTGAAGCGCTTTTCACCGAAGACGATTCAGATCAATGTGGAAAAAGACGAGGTGCTTTCTCCCGGGAAAACTGAGGCGATTAAAACCGCAGTTGGACTTGGTATTCTCGTCGGGACACATAGCTACGGCGATCCGATCCAGCGCGAGTCCCTAATCGAAGCAGGCGTGCGGATGTTTCACACGGCCATTCCTGACGAGACTCTGGAGTGGTTGCGGGAGAAGGGGTGGAGAATGCTGTAATCTCAATCTACTGCTTCAGCAGCTCTTTCAGCCTCACCTCAAGCTCATCCGTTCGAAAGCCCTTCGGACCCGGTGCTCCCTGATACGCGACTTGCTTGTCGGGGCCGAGAATATAAAGCCGGTCCGGCCAGGCTCCATAGGCGGTGCTGACGGTGTCGTCCATGTCGTCGATGAGCTGGGGGATTTTCAGATCGAGGGCTACGGTGCATCCCTGTGCCACTTCCACCCGGCGTTCAAAGGTCGTCGGTTGCTCAATCTCCACGTGCCTGGCGGGCCTCGGTGAATCGAGCGCGTGTGCCTCTTTGATGTAAATCCACCAGAAGTCAGCTTTCTCGCCGTAGGTTTCGTAATTTTTTTGCAGACGCACGGCCTGCTGAGTGAAGGGGCCTCACGTGTGTGAACCGAAGACGAGGACGGCGTATCGCTCCGGGTTCGAGAGATCGACCGATTTTCCGTTCACGTCTTTGGCAGAGACCTTGGGCACCGGTTGTCCTTCAGCGACCCCCATTCCCCGCATCATCCGAGGAGCTCCCTCTTTGCGCTGAGCTTGCGCTGAAAACGCGAGTCCTACGATGGCAATGACGAGGGCTTTGCTTCGAATGTCGACTCCGATGGGGCGAAAAGCAGGTCTCATGGCAATTGAACTTGCCTCGTTCGATTGAGTTGCGGAAAATTTGCAGAAACTCCATGGCGACAGTAGTCTTACTCGTTCAGCAGTGGCGATGCTACGGCTCTCAAGAGTATGCTGAATGACCGGGGAAAGTCGGAGATGCCAAGAAAAAAGGCAGAGTCGGGAACTCCTCTTTAGTCCGGTTTCGCGCTAAAGAACACGTTTTTGTGGTCGGATTTGGGGTGGTCGTGCGGGGCACATAATTGTAGCGATCAGGCACAATGGGAGCAAATGATCACGGCAGGAATTCGGCTATTCCACACGACCTGACTGGGAAGACGCTGTGTTGGCTGGCGGAAAAGGGCCGGCGATGATTTGAGTAGTATTTTCGTCAAGCGCTTCATTGGCCCGCGATCAAGCCCCCCCGAAAGTGGTAGAGGACGCGGGGTGCAATCCGGTATGCTCTCGTGCTACAGTGATACCGTGAAAACTTCCCCCCATTTTTCTCTTCGGTCGGTCATGCTGGCTTTTGCCTTGACCGGTCTTTTCACCTCCCTCGCGGCCGGGGACAAAATCGCGGTGCAATGGAAGTTCGACGGCGCGGAAGAGGTTGGTGAATGGCAGGGCAAGAAAGGCAAGGCCGAGGCCGCCGAGCCCGGTCCGAGGGCGCCGCGGTATCCGAATTTCGATGTCAAAAACCAGGCCGGTCTTTTCCAGGGGCACGAGGGATTTCTCGTGTTGAAGGACAAGGAGCGCGGCGGGACGCAGGAGATCCGCTTTGGCCTCGGCGAGTCGATCACGATCGAGGGTTGGGTGAAGGTGAAAGATCTCAAGAGCGGGGAGATGGACTACCTCCTCGGCAAAGGCCGTCACGGCAAGCTCGGGGCCGATCTCGGCGAGATGAACCAGAACTATGCGGTGCGGCTGAAGGGCACCGGCGGCGGAGCGGAGATCGGATTCCTCTTCACCAGCATCGACCCGGCCAACGCGAACAAGCGTGACTGGCATCGCTGGTGGAGCAAGGCGACGGTGCCGACTTCGGGCTGGCATCATCTCGCGGTCGTTTACGCTTTCGGGAAAAAGGACAGCCTGCGTGCCTACATCGACGGCAAGCCCACGGACGGGGTCTGGGACATGGGCGGGGCGACGGATCTCGGGCCGGTCACCGATGCCGACGATCTCGTGATCGGGACGGGCAACAAGCGCACGGTAGGGGAGTCGTTCTCGGGCTGGCTCGATGATCTCACGATCCATCGCGACGCGCTCTCTGCGGCCGAGTTGCAGTCACGCTACGCCTACACTCCGCCGCCGCCGGCGGTGACGAAGGAGATGGTCCCGGCCGGCGAGGTGCTCATCCAGATCAGCGAAAAGGGAGTGCCCGAGGTCAACGCGTGGCCCGAGGAACCCGAGGCCACGGAGACCTATCGCGAGGGTGTCTTCGGATTTTTCGACTGGCCGCAGAAGTACATTTCCACCGGAGTGCGTGGCGACCGGGCGATGCCCTCGCATTTCCGGGCGACGGCGCTGGTGAAGCTGCCGCAGGGGAAACACCGGCTCCTCCTCCGCAGCCGCGGAGCCTCGAGGCTCTATATCGACGGGGCGAAGCTGCTGGAGAATGAGTTCCCGAGTGAGGATACCGGCGGTCACGGTGTCGTCTCATCGCAGGACAAGTATCTCGATCTCGGGCCTGACTTCCGCTTTGCTCCTCCGGGGAACCGCGAGAACTGGTGCGAGTTCGAATCGGATGGGCGTGAGCATTTTGTCATCATGGAGACGATGGTCGGGGGTATCGCGGGCAAGAGCAAACGCCGTCCCGAGTTCGGCGAGACGGTCGTCGCGATCTCGCCCGAGGGCAGCGAGCATTGGTCGCTCCTCTCCCCCGGTAAGCGCGAGGTCGCCTACAACGACGAAGGCTGGGCCGCCTACGAGAAGGAGCGCCGCGACTGGCTCGACCTGATCAATACGAAAGCCCGTGCCGCGAAACGGGCCGAAAATGCCGCCTACTGGGCAACCCGTCGTGAGGCGGCGCAGAAGTGGCTCGCCTCGGCGAAAGCGGTGGACGTCCCCGCGCTGCCCGCCGGTTATCCCGCGAACAATGTCATCGATCATTTCATCGCCGACCGCATCGTCCGGGTCGAGGCCGAGTCCAAGGCGGCAGGGGAGGGGAAGGTGAACTACTTCGAGCAGATCGAGCCGCTCCTCGAGGCGAAATGCTACAGTTGCCACCAGGGCGGCAAGGCGAAGGGCGATCTGCGTCTCGATCAGCATCATTATGCGCTCGAGGGCGGCGAGTCCGACGGGCCGGCCGTGGTCCCCGGCGATGTCGATGGCAGCGCGCTCCTCTTTCGGATCAGTGAAGCCGCCGGGGACGACATCATGCCGCCGAAGGGAGAGCGTTTTTCCGAAGAAGAAGTCGCCCTGCTGACCCGCTGGGTGGAGGAAGGGGCGGTCTGGCCGCAGTTCGATGTGGATAGGTTTGAACTGACCGAAAAGACAGGCGACCTCTCTTTTCTCCGCCGCGCCTCCCTCGATACCGTCGGGGTTCCGCCGCGCGAAGAGGAGATCGCCCGCTACCTCGCCGATCCGGAGGAAAAACGTCGTGACCTCGTCATCGACCGGTTCCTCGCGGACGCGCGCTGGGCCGATCACTGGATGGGGTACTGGCAGGATGTCCTCGCGGAAAATCCCAACATCATCAACCCGACCCTGAACAACACCGGCCCCTTCCGCTGGTGGCTGCACGAGTCGCTCCTCGACAACAAGCCGATCGATCTCTTCGTGACCGAGCTCATTCGCATGGAGGGCAGCGAGCGTTTCGGCGGCCCCGCCGGATTCGCCACCGCGTCGCAGAACGATGTCCCGATGGCGGCGAAGGGAATGATCGTGAGCTCGGCCTTCCTGGGCATCGAGATGAAGTGCGCCCGCTGCCACGACGCCCCCGCCCACAAGTCGAAGCAGGAGGATCTCTTCCAGCTCGCCGCGATGATGAAGGAGGAAATCATCAAACTGCCCGAGACGAGCAGCGTCCCGATGGACCGGCTTCACCAGACAGGGCGGGCTCCGCTCATCGAGGTGACGCTCCTCCCCGGCAGCGAAATCAAACCGGCCTGGCCTTTCCCCGAGTTCGTGAAAGAGGCGAGCGCTGATCTCCTCGCCGAGCATCCCGAAGACCCGCGTGACCGTCTCGCCGCGCTCATCACCGCGCCGGAAAATCAGCGTTTTGCCCAGGTCATCGTGAACCGTCTCTGGCAGCGGCTCATGGGACGCGGCATCGTCGAGAACGTCGGCGATTGGGAAAAGGGTGACCCGTCCCATCCCGAGTTGCTCGAGTGGCTCGGTCGGGAGTTCGTGAGTTCGGGCTACGATCTCAAGGCGGTCGCGAGACTCGTGCTCAGCTCCCACGCCTACCAGCGGGAGGTCGATCCGCTTCTCACCCGGACAAGCCCTCTCTACATCGCGCCCGCGCCGCGCCGGCTCAGCGCCGAGCAGATCGTGGACTCGCTCTTCAGCGCGACGGGAAAACCCTTTGATCTGGAGGAAGTCAGTCTCGACATCGACGGTGTCCGGGCTCTGAATAATT
>Ga0335398_10003220_pt1 | contig 24317 bp, 16 predicted proteins | sample BON03_FD_205742 | JGI IMG/M metagenome (GOLD analysis project Ga0335398, IMG submission 205742) | Freshwater microbial communities from Lake Bonney liftoff mats and glacier meltwater in Antarctica - BON-03 (spades assembly) (version 2) | ecosystem: Environmental > Aquatic > Freshwater > Ice >... | reverse complement strand
AAATGGACTTATTATTACCTGTACGTGATCCTGGATATCTTCAGTCGCTTTACGGTGGGCTGGATGTTGGCTCATCGCGAACAAGCCACGTTGGGCAAGAAGTTGATTGAAGAATCAATCAAGAAACAGAACGTTGCACGCGATCAACTGACGATTCACAGTGACCGAGGATCGGCAATGACATCGCACAGCGTGGCGAACTTACTTGGCTCGTTGGGCGTTACCAAATCGCTAAGTCGTCCGTATGTCTCCAACGACAATCCATTTTCCGAAAGTCAATTCAAGACGATGAAGTACCAAGGTGATTTCCCTGACCGCTTCGGCAGTTACCAAGACGCTCAATCGCACTGTCGTCAATTCTTTGGTTGGTATAACCACGAACATTACCACATTGGGATTGGCTTGTTGACACCATGGTCATTGCATCATGGACAAGCCCCGCAGATCATCGCCGCGCGAACTAATACCTTGAGCCAGGCCTACGCCGACTATCCCACCAGATTCGTTCACGGAGTGCCTCGTCCTGCCGGGCTACCCACGGCGGTATGGATCAATCCACCGCTAAAGCCAACACAAGCGGCGGGAGAAAATGCTAAAAGGCCTCCAGAAATCTACTGCCCTGGAGGCCTCGCTCAAGCGTCGTTGACGCACCTTCGATCGGGCTATCCCTTGACTGGTTGCGCCCCCGCAGAGCCAGCTTCCGTTTCACCGGACTGCAACAACACAATCACAAAACAATCTTTGAACACCTGAGCCATACCTGAAAAAATCCCGGGGATTCGGGGGCTGGCCCCCGAGATTTAACCACTGCACACTAATTACAAAAATATGTTGTCTCAAAGTCATTGACACGTTCCGTGCGTCCGGCAAGTAATTGCGTGCTATTAGGTGTAAGCAGTTGCTATGGTTCGCGAGTGCTATCACTTTCTTGCTCGGGAAATGGCCATTTTGAGGGCGGGTGTCGTTGGGCATCCTGTTTGAGAATCTTTAGTTGATTGATTGAACTTTGCTGAGGTTTGCAGCGTATTACAGCGGCTTGCATTGTGATTTGCGAGGCGGATTGTCATCAGCAGTGACACCGCTGCTTCGTGTAAACCGCTAGACCCAGTTAAATTCGCGAATCTAGATTCTGGGACGCTGTGGACTTGAACCAATCGATTCACCGTCGGACCTGCTGTGTCACTTGGGACTGTAAAACAGGAAATCAGAGCGAGTTTGGTGGCGACGACGAAGTCTGGAATCGTCTGGAATCGTCTGAAAAACAAGGCGTTATTTCGATTTTTGCGAATTTGAAAATTTTCAGTTGGGGTCGGACCTTCTGTGTCCGGGCTCCAGCGAAAATAGAAGTATCAAGCAACCAACGATGGTTCGCTTAAGTCCATCGCCAAAAAGAACGGCTTCTCGAAGAAGTCAAAAACTTAACCTGGAGACCCTAAGATGATCGCAACTAAATTTCAAACCGAAAACTTTGGCTCGACCGTTTTTGTTCAAAACACATTATCTGTCCATGCGGACAATCGCGGCCCTGCCGACGCTGTCCTGGTTCGGAACAACCAAGTTGTCGAAGCAGGTGCCGAAGCTGGATTGGATCATGACATCGCGTCCGCCGTGGGTCTTTCGGGCGCGTTGGATTCAGATCAGTTTGTGATCAACCGCATCGACATTGTTAACCATACAGTAAAGGATTGCATGAGCAGCGCAGTGGTCGATGTGGATGCCAGTCTGGCCAGTGCAAGTCCCAGCGACACCGTTCACTCTTATCGGATGCGATGCGAATGTTTGGAAGAACGAACGTTGATGGATTTGGTGGACCATGTTTTGTCATTACGTTACGAATTGCAGGATGAAAATGCCGGTCCAATGCTGATTCACGTTGCAGATTACCAAGAGGCGATGGACATTGATCGTCGCTTGTCGGCCTTGAAATTGCGAACTCACTTGGCTTCCCCATTCTCTAACTGGACCAATGTATTCGGCAAGTTGGGCACTGGACAAATTGACGTGATCATCACAACCACCGTCCAGATTCCTCATGTTGAACAAATCCACTGGCAAGCGATCTATTTGCCGTCGGCCTTGCACCTGGCAATGCTGACGACCCCTTCGATGGACTGGTTGGGTAACTTTTGGTTTGCCAACAATTTGGATGAACAGCCACCACGCTTGATCGTCCGTCGCACTCGGTAAGGCTGACCGGTGCGATCAGGATTGGCCAGTGGTAAGCAATCCGATAAAGCGGTGGTTGGTTCACGATTGACAAACGGATTCTAAGCGTTCGGGCTATTGCGTCCGCTGGTCGTGAATTCGAGGAAACAAAAAAAAATAGTGGCAATGCAAACAGTCGAAATGGAGGATGTCAGCGTGCAGGTCGCATCAAGGTCGGTCCGTGTCAAGCTAAACGGTACGAAGTTCAATGCATTGGGCTGAAGTCAATCGCATTAGCCGAAAGCGAAGTAAAGAGTCTATGCTTCAGCATTTTAGCGAGCAAAAGAGGAGTGGTTAGGAACTTGGTGGGCTGTGATCGAACATAGATAAGCAATTATAACGCAACCAGACAGGCGGTTTCGTGCCGTTGGTGAGCAGGGTCGAAGAAGTTGAACGTCTAGCCCGTACGTTTGCGTGTCTGGGAAAGTGTGCCTGGGCATTGGCTTGAGTCTGTTGGGCCAGCATCTAGATATGGGAGCGGGCAGAAGCGGAGAGGGCAAAAAATTGGCGAATCATGATCGGCCAACCAACGAACCACAGGAAAACGGGCGACACGAAGGTGAAGTTTCTGATGCTTCAGTGGATCTACCCAAGGATATTGGGTTCTCTGAAACTAAGTTCCATGCGACTACGATCGGGCCGCAAGATCGCGGTAACTCGCAAACGAGTTCGCTCCAGGGTGAAGCACTTCTGACTGACGAAGTCAGAACTGACAAAGTCAGAACTGACAAAGCGAGTGCATGGCAGCAGTAAGTTAAGTTCAACTTTAAACAATTGGTTGCAATCTTATCTCCAATCATTGCGTTGATCATCGATGTTACGGTAATCGCCCTTTCAGTAAACGGCGGATTCGATGTCCACCGCCAATTTCCGGTGAGCTATCGAATCGTTTTTGATTTGCAAGTTCTGATGGGGATTTACGGCGCAGTGCAGGTCGCGATTCGTCCACAAGCGATCGGTGACTTCTGGGTGCGATTTTGCTTAGGGTGTAGTATTACCGCAGCGATCGGGTTCAATTTCTTACTGATTATAGATTCCGGGTTTGGCTTCGTATTTCTAATTGCGGCTACTAACCTTGTTGGCGTTAGTATTTTGGCATTGATTGCAATAGCCGCAACGGTGATTCCGGGCTGGAAGCTTAAATACCGGTTGTTGGATTTTATCTGGATCGTTTCTCTTCTAAGTGTCTTAATGTGGATTGCTTCTCAATTATCACTCAAAGAAACGCTTGTCCCGATCGTGGCTGATTTTGGTTTGCTATTATCGTCTACCTCGTATTTTGCGACGCCATTGTATTACTTTTTCTGCTTCACTGCTGGCATCGGCAGAACAGCATATTGCAAGCTCAGGCTGAATTTCAGACGCAAGATCAGAAGGTATCGAGGGTTTATCGTTTTGGGGTCTTGCTGTGGCTTTTGCTTACTTTGATTAGTTGGGCTGCTACTGGTCTAATCTATCTAGCGTTGAATTAGCTTCGCCCGAGAAGGTTGGCGATACTGAGTCAGAATGCGGCTTAGAGTTCTTAGCCAAGGCAGCACGCGAAGCTGCTTTAATCACAGCTATGGTCATTCACGATTTGAGATTTTCAAACGAATACCAGACGACAAAAAATTTGAGAGGCTCTGTCCCGTTGCAGTCAATCATTGGCACCGAAAACAATCGCCTCGAATATAAGAGCGACCCAGTGATGTTATGAGGAAATTTTGCGGGCGCGAGTTAGCGGCATAGTGAAGCGACCATAGTTGATGAATTGGCAGAAAAACGAACCGGCGACGGCAAAGAAAATAGCTTCAAGACTCATTTGCATTGTTCCTTTATCGAAAGTGGCGACTGGTTGAAGTTTGGAATACGCCAGCCATTTGAGAGGACAAAAAATTCCGAAAATCTAAAGGATAAGATCGATGTTTTTCGGGTTTTCTAAATTTTTTTCCTTGGGTTTGGAAGCTTAATATTAAGAAATGTTCACACTTAGGCAATGGCAAAATCGGGAAGAATAGCCATAAATGCTTGAAACGACACGATTTAGGCACGAAAAAACCAGAGCCCCGGTAAGTGGACTCTGGTATCGAAAGCTTCAAATTGTTTGGACTGAATCAACAGGGCAACCAGCCCAAGTACCTAAAACTCGTGTCTGGCTGGCCCAATCGAAGGTTCAACGGTGTGAATTTTCCAGGGTTTGGGGCGTAGGTAGCGACCGGCTTATCCTGGACCGTTGCTAGTTGCTAATCTGGAAACGCTGGGAATACGATTTGTCTCCAATGGTCAGAACGGCTGTGTAAGTGCCTGGTCCTGATGGGCCGGTCCGCCCACCTGCACGTCCTCCACCCCTTCGACCACCAAAACCGCCGCCGCGACTTTCTGGGAATATGACTCGATGCCATCCGGCTTCTTTCTTGGTCGACAGCTTGGCAACTTCTTTGCCGTCCAGATCTTGGATGACCAAAGACATTTTGGAGGTATCCGCGGAAGCGTTGATCTGATACCAAATCACTGCACCGGGTTGCGAATTGGCGGCGGGTGCTTTTCGGTCTCCCGCAAAGCTGCTGCCGATTGAATCGGAACCAGTGATCACCCAATCACGGATGGAGAACAAGCGACCGGGCTGATCTTCAGGCAGTTCAGTATTCTCTTGGAATGGCGTTACGTCGTCCATAACGTAGATGCCTTGACCATGCGTGCCGATGATCAGGTCGCGTTCACGCGGGTGAATGAGCAGGTCTTGGACCGAGGTTGTGGGCAGACCTTCCAGTTTGTGCCAAACTTTGCCCTCATCCATCGAAACGTAAGCGGCTAGATCGGTACCCAAATAAAGAGTCATGGGGTTCCTTGGATCTTGCTTAATGACATTCACACATTCTTGAGGCAAATTGCTGGCGATGGATTGCCAGGTCTTTCCACCGTCGATCGTCATAAACACAAACGCACGAAAGTCGTCCTCGCGATAGCCAGTAAACGACACGAAAGCCGTTTCTTTTGCTGCATGTGAAAATTCAACTCGGCTGCACCACCAACGACTTGGTTGCAATGGAAAGCCCGTCGAAATGTCACTCCAATTTTGGCCTCGATCCCGCGTGATATGCACTTTGCCATCATCGGTTCCAACCATCAAGAAATTCTTATCCAGCGGAGATTCGGCAATCGTTGTAATCGTGCAGTGCGGTACATTGCCTGTCACCTTTTTGGGATCGTTGGTCGTAAGATCGGGGCTGATGGTTAACCATTCGTCACCCTGATTGTAAGACATGAACAGCTTGTTGCCGCCAAAGTAGATTGTTCGTGATTCGTGCTGTGATAATAGGATGGGTGAATTCCAGTTGTATCGGTCGGCAACACCGTCCGCCTTATCTGCTTCGGATTGCGGCGGACGAATGGATGCTCGTTCACCTGTGGCGCGGTTCTGGCGTCCAAGTGCACCGAACTGAGATTCGCTATAAATTAAGTTATGATCGTTGGGATCAATTTGCACATAGAACCCATCGCCGCCACCAACGCGGTACCAAGCTTCACGAGGCACGGAGCGTGCGCCTTCGGAGGGTCCGCCCCAAGATCCGTTATCTTGCAAGCCGCCGTAGATGTGATACGGCTGTTGGTTGTCTGCCGATATCGCATAAAATTGGGCCAAAGGGATATTGAAAATATAGTCCCAGGTCTTGCAGCGGTCGTAGCTGATATGAAAACCACCGTCATTGCCCAGCATCACATGATTGGAATTCTTAGGATTGACCCAAATCGCGTGGTGATCCACATGAGTACTGGTCGCACCATTTGGAGCGAAAGTCTTTCCTCCGTCTTTGGAAACATAGACAGGAACGCTGAGGACATAAATTTGTTGATCGTTTTGCGGGTCGATCACGATTTGACCATAGTAGTAAGCCGGATTTCCGCCTACGGATTGCTGGTTGGTCTTCTTCCAAGTCACACCGGCATCGTCACTGCGATAGATTTCACCGCCAATTTCTCCAGGGACCGACGAATTTGCTTTTGCCAATAACGCCGAAGGTTGTTCATCGCCGCGTTGAAAAATCCATTGGATGCGATCACCAGGCTGCATTCGCTTCAGAAAAGCCGCCAGGGGATCAATGTCCCAATTGGACTTTCCTGCAACCGACAACAGAGCATCGTCGTTACGAATCCCCGCTCGACTGGCTTCACTACGTTGGTCCAATTTTTCGACAATTAAAGCGCCGTCTTTCAAGACTAACGAAAATCCTTGCCCCGTTTTAAGTGATTGGGCCGGGTCTTGATCGTCAGTTTGCTTGCCTTCGGTTTGAATTTCATTATTCTCACCATCTTCGGAATCTTGTTCAATGGAATCGTCGTCGATCGGTTGTTCGTCTTGGCCTTCGCTGGGTTCCTGGCCTGCATCTGATTCTTGTTGTGGGCCGGAAGTCGAAGCCACAGGTCTTGTTCGCTTATTTTGATTGGCGACGGTCGCATAAACGACGTTCGGATCTTTGGCATAAATCGCCAGGCCAATTCGGCCAATGTCTCCGCCTGGCAAATCATCTTCGATGCGATTCCAATTAGTCCCGCCGTCAGTTGAGCGATAGATTGCACTGCCTGGCCCATTACCGTCAAAGTCCCAGGCTTTTCGCAGACGTTCATACGTGGCAGCCAAAATGATTTTGCTGTCGTTTGGATTTACGACCACGTCGACCACACCCACCATTGGACTGACAAACAAAGACTTGGTCCAGGTTGCACCTCCGTCGGTGGTCTTGAACAGGCCTCGTTCTTCATTCGCCGAATAAAGATGGCCCAGTGCTGCCACGTAGACCGTGTTGGAATCTGTTGGATCCACAACGACTCGTCCAATATGGTGGCTATCGCTCAGTCCCATGTTCTTCCAGGTCTTGCCGCCGTCGGTTGTCTTGTAGATTCCGTCTCCGGCGATCGAACTGCGTTGGTTATTGGCTTCGCCCGATCCAATCCAAATGGTGTTGATATCTTTTGGGTCGATCGCGATGTCACCAATCGAAATGCTACCCTCGTTCCGGAAGATACACTTCCAAGTCGTACCATTGTTGATGGTTTCCCAAAGTCCGCCTGCAGCACTGGCGACAAAAATATGGTGATCGTTGTTTGGATCGACTTCGATATCAACGACTCGACCACCTGTCGCGGTTGGGCCGATCGAACGCCAAGAAAAATCCTTCAGCCAATCGATCGGTTTGGCAGCTGTTTCGTCCGCATCTTTATTCTTCGGATCGTCGGGCTTGTCATCCGGCGCATCGTCTTGCACTTCCACCGTAGAATCTGCTGCGGCAGCATCTTGCGTTGGCATCCCGTGGATGGGACCGGCAAAAGTAGTGGTCAAGAATCCTAACGCACCGGCAATTGCGCTGGCAACCGCGAGAGTGATCAGTGGTCGATCCAATTTCATAAATGGCTTTCAAACGGGTGGGAGTGAAACGGATGGAAGTCAAACGAAAAAAGTTTATAAACACACAGGGCAAGCCTGTCGCATCGGCCAAACCCTTGGCTCTTTGGAATTAACCGTTTCCGAGGACCGCAGAACCCTGCAAGGTAAACAGCGAAAAAGTGCTATCGCTAGGGAATTGGCCTGCAAGCAGCAAAATTTATCAGCGAAGTCATCACCTTCGGTGAATCGTTTGCCTGTTGGACAGGGTAAAAAGTCGCTGGGCGATTGAAGTTTTGATAGCTGTCTGGGTTAGATTTCGTACTTCTATTTTAGCCCGTACTGAGTCTTGAAGTTATCAAGTTTTGATCGTTTCTAGGATGCAGCGCCTGTTTTAATTCAAAAATTAGCTTTGTGGCGATCCACTGGTGGGCGTTAATGACTTGGACTAGCGTTTCAGGCCGCTTCTGTAGCGTCGCGCTGGCTTGAAGGTTTGGAATGAAGTCCTGACGCTTGCCAGGTGCGGTAGTTCGGTAAAAACGTCGAATAGCTGTCTTCGGTTCGACTGAAGTCTAGACCGCTGGGTGATTGGAACAGCGGGATTGGTACGGCGGGATTGGTACGGCGGGATTGGACCGACCGAGGATTAAGTTGTTCCATGGGTGACCATCTACTGCTGGCAAACGATGTATTGCGATCAAGAGGCTGGCAATGCTAGCGGCCTGTTTCTTGGAAACGCTTTGGATCGCGTTTGTATGCTTGCGTGCAGGGAAATGTCTCTACCGATTTTTTGGCAAATCCGATAGATTTTCCTGATCTTCGGAAAAGGAATTTCCGGAGCAACGCAAATTCGAACCAAAGTGTTTGGCTTGCGTAGAAACCAGTCGAGTTTAAACCGGTCTGTTGTTCGATATATGTTTTCGGTTCGTTGACTTTGCCACGGATCCTTGTTCGCAAGGCTTGGAGCAAAACACAGCGTATCGAAACAGGCAGAGTCTTTGGAACAGTGGGTCATGAGTTTTCAAGGCAAAATTCTGGTTGAACAAACTGGACGTGTTAGTGTTGATCGTGGTCGTGCAAGATGTCATAGAATTGACATTGAGACCGGGCTTGATGAGATTTTAAGCCTAGATTGTCGCTGGCAAAATTCGGTTCATGGATAGAACCTCTAATTGGAGTCCGCAAGCATGGAAGCTTTGCGCAAACAAACAGCAACCTTGCCGGTTGCCGTCTTGGTGTACTTGGCGATGGTCGCAACGATCATGGCAAGTCCGCAAGAAGTACTTGCACTACAGAGTGGTTTGCAAAATACTGCACCGAATTCTGCCAAGCCGAATTTCGCTGGGCAGGTCGTTGGGTCTCAGGATGGCGTCGCCACAGCCAATAATGTTGGTCAATCCTGGGCGAATTACTCGGATCCTGGTCATGTGATTGCCAGTCAATTTGCCCCGGACAATCGTTTGATCGCTAACAATGGCAGCGAAACGTATCGGGGTGATAAAATTGTGGAAGATCGCCAATTTCGTTTTGCCAAGTTGCCGGAGAAGGACTTTGATAATGTCTCGCGACCGATTTCCGAAGCCGATCTGGCATCGGTCACGACCGCCGGCGAGTTTCAAAACAACCGCTACGTTACTCGAAATTTTTTGATCCAAGCGCCAAGTGCTGCCTTGGCGAAAACCATTGGCGACCATGCGGAATTTTATCGCCAGCGACTCTCGTTGCAATGGTTAGGAAACACGTTACCGGCCTGGCCTAGTCGCTGCCCAATTCAGGTAAATGTATCGCATCAAGCGCATGGCGAGACGTCGTTTATGCTTCCAGAATACGGAGTGGGGGATCCAACCGATTGGGACATGATCATCCACGGACCAGTGGATCGATTGATAGACAGCGTGTTGCCGCACGAGATTACTCATACCATTTTCGCCTCGCACTTTGGTCAACGCTTGCCGCGTTGGGCAGACGAAGGCGCGTGCACAACGGTAGAACATCCGATCGAACGAGACAAAATCCATGCGATGTTGCTGCGATTCCTTTCACCGCGAGAACAGCGAGGGATTCCCTTCAATCGGATGTTCCCGATGCGAGATTATCCGCAGGAAATGCTTCCGCTATACGCTCAAGGTTATTCGGTGACTCGATTCTTGATCGCGCAAGGCGGGCATCAGAAGTTTGTTCAACTGATCGAGCGTGGATTGCAGTTGGAACAGAAATACGATCGACAACAAGTGTTGCAAGCTTGGAATCAGGCTATGGACGATGTTTATAGTTACCAGGATCTGTCGGAACTGCAGTTAGATTGGCTGAAGTGGGTGCAAGAGGGCAGTGACGAAGGAATGGCACTAGCCCGAATGCAACGTCGAAATGACGATGGATTGGTCACCGCCAATGTTCAAGCCCAGCCAGAAGTTCGACCAGCGGGGTTGTTGAGTTCTGATTATGCGATGCAGTCCGATAACACAGCAATTGGTGTTATTGGCAATAATGGTGCCGTGCAGTTTAGCAAAGTAAACAGTTCATCCGCCCAGTCCCGGAACGACAATTTTTACGTACGGCAAATGAACGGCCAAAACGAAACGGGACTGACATCTGCGACTGCGACTGGTGCAAGATTGGATGCGGTTGCCCGTGTTGATGCTGTTTCGGGTATTGATGCTATTTCGGGTATTGATGCTGGTGCAATGACAGAGGTCAACTCACCGTCAAATGCTTCGGCCGTATTTGTGAACAATTCACCTGTGGCCTTGGATCAGATTCCTGGCCGTGGCGATGTCAGCCCAACGGGTCTGAATTCTAATTTAAATAGGGCTGGGCAAAACGCTGTTGTGCTTCCGTCAAGAACGCCTGTCAGCAATGTCCAGCTTAAGGATCAGAATGCCAGTCAATTGGCCGTCAGGAACTATCAGAATCTTGGCGGTGGTCGACGAATGTTGCAAGCGTTGCCTGCCCCACGAACTGAGAGTCTGGTGTCACCTCTGACCAGTCAAACCCGTGCGGATTCAACAATCTTGATCCAACCGAAGCTGCGTTAAAATCTATTTAACTTATGGGATTATTTTCGGGCCCTTCTTTGGTGGCACAGTCTTAAGAAACAAACTTGCAATTTTGAAGACAGGCGGGTTCCCGAACAAAGCGTTTTGAATCTTGATCATTCAAGCAAGAAGTAAATGACTAGGAACAATGATGAAAAATTCAATTAAATTCGACCTTAAGGTGGCGACGGTTACCGGGATTTGTTTGTTGTTTAGCGGTTGCATGAACGCGATGCCGAACCGTTTTTCATCGCTGTCCAATCGTCAACAGGTTTCATCACCTGTAGCGCGAATCGCCACGGGTGACTTACCCAAGAATTCACTTCCCAGTGGTTCGCCTTCACAAGTGGCGTCGACGCCAACCGACGGTTCGCGTTTAATGCCGCCCCTGCCAACCACCGAAGCCCAAATACCCATTTACGGCGAGTAGAGAAGCACTGCCCGTTTGCATTGGGGGGAAGTCGCGATTGCTTAGTCTTTTGTATGTATGATCATGCACGTGTGATCCACTAATTGACCCGTGACTGGTGAAGGCAATAGAATTGTTACCAGATCAATAAAGTTGTTGTACCAATTGCGATCGGATAGGGGTTGGTCCACCACGATTTCAGTCGTCGGCATAAAAATCTGGTCTCTGTAAAATGGCGGTTGCCCGATTCGTATTGTGAATGAATTTTGACTTCGTGATCGGTACAGCAGCAAGAATGTCTGGTCAAACGATTTAAGGAATGGCGAAGATTTGCTACTTTGACCCTTGAGACGGCAACGAGCGAGATTGAAAAAACGTTCACCTCCGACTTGATCTTGCAGTTTCACTGAGGTTGCGAAAATATTGTCATCGCCATAGTGATCGCTTATGCGAAATGGGTTGCCGATATTGTTTAGTTCGGGATAGAAGGCCGGGCTTTTCGCGTTTCTAAAAGCGTTATCAACGTAAAGCCGTAACCCAACGGTATTATCTTGGCGGTCAACGCTGAAGACCGGAAGGTCAATGTCGGTCGCAGTCGCATCGTCTGGGACTTCAGTCTGTCCGCCTGGGGGACCGCAAAGTTTTGTTGGCAAAAGGTTAGAAGAATAGAAAAGACCTTGGTGTCCATCAACGCAACAATCGGTCCCGTAAAGATAGACAATCCCGTCATAGTATTGCTTGCTGGCCACAATTTTTGGAGGCGTTGTCGTGACGTCAGCCGGTCTGTCATCCGGTGCTTGCTTGTTTAAATCCTGAAATCCCAATACGGTCTGAAACATAAGCAGGATTGCACATGAGAATATTGCTAGTACTTTTAAAATTTTCATAAGAAGAGATCAATCCTATTTGCGGAAATCTATCTAATTGAGGCGCCGAACCATTCGGAAGCCTGTGTTTTTCTGGTCGCTGGTGGAGTGTTGCATGATGATTGTTTCTTCGAATTTGAAACGATCACCAATGTTCGGAAATGAACGTCCGATTACGAACCAGCGAAAAGGGAATACGCCCGAAACCGTAGGTGCATTGGGAAGCCCATTTCGATATTGGTCCATGGTTGTTCCGGTTTGTTGACGTCATAAAGTAGCATGCGATGCGGCGTGTCTGTCCATTCGTCAACAAGAGTAAACAGCCCAGTAATTGGACGATTGTGAAGCGAATAGTCCCACGATTCTAGAACCAAGGGTGCGGGTGATTCAACGCTGCCGGTCGTATCTTCGGGTTTTTTTACAGGGTTGATCGCAGTGCCCGAGGTTCGGATCGCTTGGGTCGCACTGCCACTAGGGATTTGGGTTTCACCCCCGTTGGTCACTGCAAAATACAATTCCCACGGCGATGGCAATGTCATGCCTTTGGCCTCCGCAAACGCAATGGCCTGATCCCAAGAAATGTTGCGACAGGCGTCCGTTGGTTTTTGGTCTCGCGGGAGAGAGACCTCAGGCCACACTTCTATAACTTCAGCCCAGCTCACTTCTGCGGTGCCAAGCAGGTAAGCGTTCAGTTTTATTTGCTGTCGCCACAGAAGTTCATTGATCTTGTGATTTTCAGGGATCTTCACTAATCCGCCAGCAATGTAGGTGGCCGAAATATCTAGGTTTAAGTTCGCAACGAAATCGATGTCTGATAAATGCAGAACGCCATTTTCAAGACTGCTGGAGCGGTGTGGTAAAAAGATTGGTTGGTCTTCAAACGGATCCAGGAAAGCGAATGCAGCACTGTCATCGCTGGGAACGGTTCGATAAACCTCCATCATGTCGTTGTCTTTGGAAACACGAACGTGATAAAACCCGGGTTGTAAATAATTAACTTTGCCCGGTAGGACCAACGTCTCCGAGTCCGTTTCAGGGAAGCCCAGTTTGGAGTCAATGCGAGTGAACAGCATTTTGGCATCGGGATCCGAACAGTCGATCACGAAGGGGAGTTTGGGATTCTTGGCCATTTCTTCGCGAAAGATCCAAAACAGTGCCGCTGCTGCCGCGACGGTCATCGCGATCATTGCCGCCAATAAGAACCGTCGACGCACGATCGTTTTGACGACTCGGGTATCCACTTTCCCAAATGCTTTGACGACATTTCCGTCCAAATATCGCTGTAGATCGTCCGCCAGTTCCGCTGCACTTTGGTATCGATTGTCGCGTTTTTCTTGCAAGGCTTTTTGACAGATGGCATCCAGGCTGCCAGGGATTTTAGGTGAATACTTGCTAGGGTTCGGGGGCGCAGCTTTTAGAATGCTTTCGTATAGTTCTTTCTTTTGACCGACGTGTGGCAGTCGCCCGGCAAGAAGTTGGAACAGAATAACACCAATCGCATAGACGTCTGAAGGTTGGTCGATCGCCTTTCGATTGCCTCGCACTTGTTCGGGAGCCATGAAGGCGGGCGTTCCAATCGGGCTGCCTTCGTTGCTGATGCTGTCCATACTATGGTCTAAGCTTTGCGACAAACCAAAATCCAGGACATGCGGTTCGGATTGCGCATCCATCACAATGTTGCCAGGCTTCTGGTCCCGATGAATAACCCCGTTGTTATGAGCGTAATCCATTGCCCGGCACAGTTTGATCACTAGCGTCGCCGCCTGTTCAATACTGGGCTGTTCTTGATCGATCCAACGGCGAAGCGTTATCCCTTCAATTAGTTCGCTGATAATGAACACGCCATCCGGGTTTTTCAGGACGTCGTAAACGGTGACGATGTTTGGGTGACGATGTTTGGGTGACGATGTTTGGGTGACGAAGGCGACTGGCTGCCCTGGCTTCGCGGACAAAGAGATCGGCAACAGGCGTGATCAACGATGACCGTGCCGCCTTGATCGCAACCTTTCTAGCCAATTCTAAATCGTACCCTTGGTAAACGATACCAAAGGATCCTTGCCCCAAGATTTCACCGAACTGATAACGAGGTGAACTTGTGTCCCGACGAGTCGCCGGTTGTGGGACATCTGGCAGGGGTGAACTGCCTTCAGAAAACATGTCTTCGTCATCATCAGAGGTCGATAGACTGGGACCTGAATCGCGATTGGCGGCCCTGTCAAATTCGCCGGTGGATTCAGAAGTAGCATGCTGTGACGGCGGCGACGATAAATCCACTGACAGCAAGGATTGCGAATTTCCACAATTCTGGCAGACGATAACGCTGGATTGGAATGATTGTTCTTGGGCGGCAGAATCAATGGTTGCCGTCGGTTGCGTAAGGTGCGACGGTGAATCGTGGGAAAGAATCTGGGAGGAAGCATCTGTCAACGGACACGAGCATTGGTCGCAAATCAAACCGGTGGTAGTGTCGGAATTTCGATCTCGGTTATCACCGGTCGACTTTGGTGCGGGTGCGTTGAGTTCTCAATCGCTTGACGAGGCCAAATCTGGGCGGTCATTTGGATTTTTGGAATCGTTCATTGCAAAGCAGGCCCCGCCTTACTAGCTGTTGAACGAGTATGGCCACGCCCAATGTACATTTAGACGTTGGTTCAATGTTAACGAATTCAGTCAACATTGCAACCAAGTTACCGGACCTAGCTTTTAGAAAAAGCAACAATCAGATCTTGCGGCGTTTGCTTACTGATTCCCAGAATCTGCCGGAGGCGATGCAGTGTGTTCATTCGCATTTCGCGAAGTTGCGAAAGCGAATTACAGAGGGCATACGATTGGCGGAAATGGCACCGGGCGGAAATGGAACCGTTGAGTAGCGGTGGTCGGGACCGCTGCGTAATAACCAAACCAAATCCTCTTACCCAATCGGGGCGCGAAAGAGGATAATTCAAGCATAGGCAAAAAAAGAACCCACGGGAAAAACGTGGGTTCGTGTCGAGCAAGCCGTTTTCGGTCCGAAAACTATTTCTTCTTGCGAGGTGCCTTGAATGATTTTTCCCTTTGGAATATCGAGATCACCTCTTCTCGGTTGCTAATTTGCTTTTCGCGCGCGAAGCAGGCCAATTCCCAAGCCTTTTTTTCGCCATACTTGCGAAACGAGAAATTGATTTTGTGTCGTTTCCCGTCCGCGGCGGTCCAGCCTGCACAAAATGCACTGTATTGATTGCCCGCAGCGTCCTCAGAAACCGCCACATAAACTCCGACACGTCCCGACTGATTTCGTTCGGTTAATTGGTCCTTGGTTGAACCGGCCGCTGGCAATGATTCGTTCAATTCGGTATATCGAGCGATCGCGGCTAGTTTAGACTTTGTCTTGCCACCATAAACCGAATCGGAAAAAAATTCTTGGTACTTTTTGCCCTGACGGCAGATCCGCATCAGGCAACCGTGAGTGTTTCTTTCATGGATGTCAAATCGTGTTACACCCGTTGCAATTGCCTTGGTTGGCATTAGATCTCTCCAAAATTATGTAAGCTTTCAGCCTGTCGCTGAAGTTTTAATTATCTTCGGACAACCCTCCCGCAAAGGTTGCCTAGGGCCACCACACAATCGTGCAGTTTCACAATTCAGCCAGATAACGAAAACCTGGTCAAACCAAATCGAATCAATCCTGCGTCGAACCAATACTAAAGGTCAGAAGATCGAGGTTTCAATTTCCTGACCCCATCGTTCTCATTTCAACGTTCTGCACCCTTGCTGCCAGTTGGCATCGATCCTGCCCTAATCCAAGTCAACGTTCCAAGTCACCTTGGGCTCAAGTACGCCTTGGGCTCAAGTCACCTTGGTGGATTGCCGAAAGCCGATCAATTAAGCAAACGACTTACAAAATATTGAATTCTTCGCACACAAATTCTTTACGCAAGAGTTTGCACCCCCAGGGAATCAAGTCCTCAACATGACTGATTCTGTATTATGAGCAGTATCTTGCGTCAACAGTATCTTGCCTATTTTTCTTGGATCATCAGGCGATCTCTTCTAAGTTTACCTAGATCTTTGTAATCAGAAAGATGCACCAACAAAATTGAAGCGGTTGATGCACGACGTAAAGGTGAATCAACTGAAAAATAAACGTCCGTTGTGTCAGTGATGGTCATGCAAGCCCTGTGGACAAACATCCACTTTAGGATGGCATCAAATCGATTGCGGATCTTTACCTGTGTTGACGTTCGGAACCCCAAACCCTTGAAAATCAGACACTTAGCAGGTCAGTTTCGAATTCGCGGAAACTTGTGGGGTAAGCGTATGTGAAGAAAGCTTATTAAATTTTTAGTAACAAGTTCAAATGGTTACTGCTGGATTGGGCGTTTAGGCGCAGTCTGTTATATCATGGGAATTAATTTTTTTGCTCATTCAAAATTTGGAGTCCCACTTGGGAAGTTATCGGATCCAGAAAGGAATATCACATGGGTGAGCGGTTTTGCTGCAGTCGCGGGCCATTTTTTCAAGAAGCAATTCTTCCGGACCGTAATTCTTAGAAGTAGCCATTTCGACAATCGCTACACTGCCGTTGCAGAAGATCCCGCAGACAGGCTTCCTGTTTCGAATCGCCCAGTCCCAACAAGATTGTGGCAGTTAACAAAAAAGCAACCGTTCGACTTACGTCAAGCGGTTGCTTAGCACTTTGAATTCAATCTCAACGTCAGCAGCAAATCACTGAAGCAAATTCAACCCGCAAAGCCGAATTCAGGCGGGGCGAATTAGCGTCCCAAAGTTGTCAATTAAGACTACGATGGTGTTCTTTGTTCGCGAGGGATAGTTGCTCCCCGTTGCGGCTTGGTTTCCAAAGCGGCAATCCTGATCGGTTTGCCCGCCGCGTTATTGCAAACGATGCTAAGGTGTTCAGGGTAAACGCTTTCGCTTCCATTAACTTTGATCAAGACCTTGCCTTCATTCTCTAATTCTGCCAGCTCACGTCGTTTCTGGTTGTTCAGATAAGAGGCAACCTGATCATTGACGCGAATTTCCACCGTTGCCGCTTGAGGGTTCTGGACCGCCAGCATGGTCATCCGCAAGACGTCAATTGCCATGCTTTCTGGATTCTTAACAACGCCGCGTCCTGAACAACATGGACAATCTTGAAAGCTATGTCTCTTGAGACTCACGCCCATACGTTGGCGGGTCATTTCGATCAGTCCAAAAGGGCTGGTTCGCAAGATTCTGGTCCGGGCTCGATCCCGTTGCACCGCATCATGCAGTGATTTCTCCAACTGTGCGCGATGGCGTTCGTGTCGCATGTCGATAAAATCGTTCACAATCACTCCACCCAAATCGCGAAGTCGCAACTGACGAGCGATCTCCTTGGCGGCCGCCATGTTTAGGCGGAACGCTGTTTCTTCGGCGTCGTTGTCAACTCGGAAACTGCCCGTGTTGACATCAATCGCGACCAAAGCTTCGGTTTGATCGATCACGATCGAACCACCGTGAGGCAGCGGAACTTCACGTTTGTGAATGTTGGCGATTTCTTCTTCTAGTTTGTAGCGATGGAATAGAGGTTCTTTGCCGTCATAATAGGTGATCAATTCGGCGTACTTTGGCATCACCATTGAAAGAAATTCTTTGGCCCGTTCAAACGCTTCTTTTTGATCCACCACAATGGAATTGACATCGCCGGTGACCACGTCGCGAATGGTCCGGATGATGAGATCGCTTTCTTCGAAGATCGTTACCGGTGCTGGTTCAGAAACAATCTTCTTGGTCATCGATCGCCACAGACGTAGCAAGTAAGTCATATCACGCGACAAATCGCGGCGGTTTCGTCCTTCGCCAGCTGTTCGCACAATGAAGCCTAAGCCCTTGGGTGGACGAAGCTCCAGAAGAATGTCCTTTAGACGACGTCGCTGTTTTTCATTCTCGATTTTCCTAGAAACACCGACTCTTGCCAGTGCCGGCATCAAAACCAAGTAGCGTCCGGGAATACTAATGTAAGTCGAAAGCGTTGGCCCCTTGTTGCCGATTCCTTCTTTGATCACCTGAACTAAAACTTCATCGCCACGTTGAAAAATGTCTTGAATTGGCGGCTTGACTCGAGGGCGATCGCTGGTGAATTGAGGTCGGTGACCACGGGCTCGTAATTCTGCCTGGCGTCGTTTCTCTTCCCGCATCACTTCGTCAGGATCGATTCCGGCTTGGCGAAAGTAGCAAGGCTCCACGTCGCTGATATGAAGAAAGCCGTTTTTTCCGACACCGAAATCGACAAACACGGCCTGGATGCTCGGTTCCAGATTAACGATCTTGCCTTTGTAGATATTGCCTACCAAATTATCTTGGTTGGACCGTTCAACGTACAATTCTTCCAAACGCCCATCTTCGACGAATGCAATGCGGCATTCTTCCTCTTGGGCTACGTTGATCAAAATTTCTTTTTTCATTGCGTTCTGTTTCCGTTGGTACGAAGATTTTCAAACGTAGTCTGAGTTTTCAAAAAAAAATTGAAACAGCACTAACGATTGAAAAAAATCAAAGTTCCCCCGACTTCCAGCTCTCGACGAACGACTACAAACCCAACCAGTGCCAATCAATGATTGATCTGGCCAGTGATAACTTCGCGTGCACTTGCATCACTCGAAAAAACGCCAAACTCAACTCTGTTTTCAAAGCACATCTGGCTTCAAAGCAAATCGTTCAGCGTTAATACTCTCCAAATCAAACCAGCGTGTGAACGGTTGCTGCCAATTGATCCTTCCAAAGGATCGCATAGGCACCGGCAAACGTTTCAGCGGGCTTGTTGCTGTGGACCCACCTTGCAGGCTGGTTCTGGCAAGACCATCAGGCACCTAATTCCTATCGAACGTTGACTGCGATTTACCCAAACGGGCAAACTTGCAAATCGAATGGCGGTGTCTACCAACCCAAGATTGAGTCTCTTGAATTAAGATCGAATCAGTCCGACCTTCGCCGTCGTTCAAGTGTCAAAATTAAATGTCTGAGTCCCTTTGGATGATCTAAAATTTCGCGTGATTCAAAGTATGCCCGATTTCTAACTTGTCACCACTTGGAACCTGCGGTCGAACATCCAGCTCAATCTCCCACGGACGGGAAAGTTGTAATCAGAATGCTTGATTCCAATGTCGTAATCAACGTCAAATAACTACTGCTATCACCAAACCCTAAGTGCCAAAATATTTTCGCAGCGGGATCCAGCATCGCAAAGCTGACGATCAAGTTTCGATTCGGACTTCTCTTCTTTAGTTTGTAATCTATTTCCGCCCGATTGAAGTCGGGACCCAATGTCAGTTCAATGTCAACAAAACCTTCTCAGGATTGCCATCAACGACAATGAGCTACTAACTTGTAAACGTGGATTGATTCAATTGAATTCAGAAGTTGCACCCAGTGAATCTAATCCACAACAAAATATTTTCTAGTCGCCCCTCATTAACGGCCCCAAGTACTTCTGCACTGGATGCCGCCCGTTCCAGTCACCCGCCCCATTCTTCTGTGCCAGTCAAATCCGCTGATCCAAATCAAGCTTGCCGCGATCAAACACTTGGTGCTTTGTATTTCAGCCCCGACGTTCAAAAAGCGTGGGTTAGGTTGTCTTAAAGTTGCAATGTACTACAAGGACTGTGTCAAAAATGTTTCATCCGCTGAAGGCATTGATCGAATCACGGGATCGATCGACGACCACTGTTAATTTGAAAAAAATCCGAACTTGTACTACATTTGATGCTGTTGTTTGCCCGGTATCGTTTTTAAAACGATTTCCGTGGCAGTTTGATTTTACGCGAAATCCTCAAAAGAATCAGTACCGGATAAAAAGAGTGCCCCAAAGGCCCTACTTCTCCTGAATTCTAAAGTCGTATTCGCAGTACTCTGGACTCTAGCCTGGTCAAACGGATCGTTTGACTGCCAATAATCAATCAGGTTCAACACCGAATATTGCCTGCCCGATACGGATACATTCCCGATGAATCGATGAAACTATTGGCGATCTGCAGCCAGCCCATTTCCACCTGAGCTGGGCCAACCCAACAAGCAAGTGTAGAGGGTCGTCATCCGGCAAGTCCAGCCGCTTGGCTGACCGGGGGAACAGCCGCGATGAGAATCCGACTCACTAGAATATTTTAAGATCAAATTTACGATCTCGGATGCCAAAACCCGATTTATGCCAAAACCCGATTTATGCCAAAACCCGATTTATGCCAAAACCCGATTTATGCCAAAACCCGATTTATGCCAAAACCCGATTTATGCCAAAACCCGATTTATGCCAAAACCCGATTTATGCCACAACGCTACTATCGTGTCTCTTCGACAAACAATGGAAAACTACCCCAAGTGAATGACCAAAACGCACGCATCAAGGTTTGCTCAGTGCCACGAAACCATAATCCTCAGCCGTGTCAGCAAGCATGCAACACTCGCGCCCCAGTCGGACAACGCCAATAGTCGGACAACGCCAATAGTCGGACAACGCCAATAGTCGGACAACGCCAATAGTCGGACAACGCCAATCATCACGTGGGCCCGCTACTGCGTCGAATGGACCCAATCGCGATTTTGTTAGCAACCCCTTGAAATCCAGACGATGCCGCTAGACAAAAGCCGGCCAAGCATCCGGCCAAACCCATTAATCACCGCAAATCTTCACGGCCAAACACTACGGCCAAAAACTATAGCAAATCAGAACCAGCGTTCGACGTGTCCGGCTTAGCGACTTCGTCATGCTCGGATTCGATAATCTCAGTCACGGCTTTCACGGCGGCTTCGGCGTCCGAGCCTCTTGCGATAACGGTTAGCGAAGTTCCGCAGGTTGCGCCTAAGGTTAGAACCTGCAAGACGCTTTTGGCATCCACTGCGAGATCGTCCTTAATTATTTGTATATCACTGCTAAAGGCCATTGCAGCTTCGACCAACTGGACCGCTGGTCGAGCATGCAAACCCTGAGCAAATTTTACAATCGCAACGAGGCGAGCTTCCGATTCAGACATTTTCATCCAAGATAACTCATGAAACGTTAGGAACCAATTTGACTTTCGTCTGCTTCTTCTAAAAGCTGTTGGACGTCAACTGGAGCCTTTGATTGCTTCAAGAAACTGCAGAATGTTTCATCTTGCAGTTGTTTTGCAATGTTCTCCAATGCTCGCAAGTGATCGCTTGGTCGATCTGGAGGCGAAATCAGCATGAAGAACAAATGGACCTTGTCACCATCCAAACTTTGGAATTCGACTCCCGTTTGGCTGACGCCAACGGTACCGATCAATTGCTTGACGCTAGGATGCTTGGTGTGAGGAACCGCAACGCCGCGACCGATGCCGGTGCTGCCCAGTTCTTCACGGTTAATAATGGCCTGAATGATGCTATCTTTTTCAGATGCCTCAAGATGCCCTTTGTCTACCAAACCTTGAACCAATTCCGTGATCGCCTCCAATTTTCCGCTGGCGGCAACGTCGGTCTTGATTGAATCGAAACGAATAAACTCGGCAAACTTCATTGAGTTCTCTTTCCTCAAACATGTACTCAAAACGCTTTGCCTTATAGACAGAATGAACACCACTTCCAGTCCCGATCAACACTTGATCAGAATTCATTCTTCTTGGAACTTTCGTCCCCAAGGCAAACACTGTTGTGTCAAAAACTACCTGCCCAAATACTAACAACCTGCCCCAACTTATATTTAATTCTCAACTCCGCAAACCAAATCTTGTTCTGAAAATCAAGGCTTTATCCTCAAAATCAAGGCTTTATCCTCAAAATCCAGTTTCATCCTCAAAATTAAGGTGGTCACTCGTTTCGCTGGGTTGAGCTAACTATTGACTTCAAATTTTTTGGATGCCAACTTCAGCGTCACCAAATTACCTCTAAATTCTAGCGGATAATTCAGCTCAAAACCGGTCGAAATCTTCGCCAGCAGCATAGTTTCGGCAGGGATTGGTCACCAAGCCGACATTTTAGGGCAACCGCAAACGATTTCCCCTCACGATTAGCTTAACGTCCAAGTTGCGGAACGTAAGCCCACATTCGGCACCATTAATCACAATCAATTAAACATTTCTAACAAACAAGTATCCGAGATTAACTGTTAAATTCGCCAGGAAATTAATCAGTGTCGAAATTTAACACGTTAGGTGGGCTCTTACGAAACATCCAGCCGCCATTAGAGCGGATTTTAGGGCTGTTGAAAATTTCAGGTTCGGATCTGTGGAATCCAGCGAAAATAGCGATTGCCCGCTAGAGCCCTTACTCTACCTTACAAATTTGTCAGCTATTTTCAGGCCGTTCGACGATCCTGAGGTTTGTCAGCCCCCAACAGTTCGCGGGGTATTGCCATACAAGCCCCCGGCGCGAACAAGGGAATTGGCCCCGGTCACTCGCTTACGCCGCGGGCTGGTAGGACTACTGGCCCGGCGTGGCTGCTGCCTAATTAAAAAAAAACGGCAGGGGAAAATCGGTTCCACTGCCGCGGGATGTCAAATCCTGAACATTGCTGAAAACCTAAAAACTCTGCCACCGCAAATCGGCTTAACCGAAGGATCATCCCTAGGGCTAGGTTCAGTTCTTGCGGTGGATCATCAGGCACTTTACTTCTTTTAGGACGCCGACATTGCCAGGCGTCGGCAATTTGATCGTAACCATTTCGGCATTGCTGGTTGCCCAATCAAAGTCGACGACGGACTGGGGTACCAAGCGGTTGCGAACCAAAATCCGGACTGTTTGCGATGGCACTTGGGTATTGTCTAAATAGTCGTAGTCCTGAGTGTCGCGAGCGAGGATCAGAACGGGGATACTGAACGGCTTTTCCTCCCCGGCTGCGTTTTGACCTGAACCCTTCATTTTTACTAAGCTGAAGATCCTTGAGTCGCCCTGCTGGTTGTCCAATTTCACCGAAGTGTTGAATGCGTGCGAACCACCGTAAAAATCGGTGAACGGCGCTTCCTTGACGATTCGAGGGAAAATGGTACCTCTGGGTGAGTCAAAACTACGCGATAACGTGAGTGACAGCTTCAGTCCGGAGTCGTTGGTACCGAACTCTTCGGGCAATTGGATCTCTCTTCCGCCTGGAACCGATGTGCCGCCGCCACAGGGGCCACAAGGCGTTTGATCAGGTGTTATCAGCAAGCCCGGATGACCATTGTTCAATGGACCATCCTGTTGGCAACAATTGGTTAGATAAAAATACAGGTTCCCGTCGTGCTGCTGCAGAGCTAGCGGAAATTGAGGGTCGATCGATTGACCAACATTTGCTTGGCCGCTATCTCCATCTTGTTCCCCGGAACCGCTGTCCACCGCTTGCGCAAACAGAGTTGGGCTGGCTGAAATACTAAGTAAAGTAATGACTGCGAAAGAAAGCAATGTGATTTTCAAGGTGCCACCGTTATGAATGAAAGAGGAAGAAAGCATCTGGCTGAAAAACACGTGAACGTTACTTCAGCCGGCGAATGGTTCGAAAGCTCACGTTTTTCAGGTCAATATTCCGGTTATCACCAATCAACATTTGCTCGACTTTCCAACGATCGCTGGGTCGTGAAACGGATCGAGCCAATAGATAATGGCGGGCTGGGAAAGGATTGACCGCTGAGGGAATTGAAGGTTCGACGCCTAATGGAATCCATTTCTGATTCTTTTCATCGTACATGACATCAACGAAGGGTGTTTCGGTCCATTCATCCCAACCCGTAAAAATCCCGCATATTGCTGGCTTGCCAGGCGAATAATCCCATTTCGCGACCATCCCAGGAAGAATCGAAGCGTCCGAAGCCATGATTTCATCGGTCAAGCGACCGTTGGGTAGAGCCGAGGTTCCCGAGTTGGTGCCTGCGATCCTTAGTTCCCAGCCGTTGGGTAAAGCAACGCCGGCGTCTTCACAGTACGTGGCAGCAATGTCCCAGCTAATGTTATGGCAGGCCTGGGTTTCTAGTTCACCGTTAGGAATCGTCAAATTGGGCCAAACAGCCTTCATTTGGCCCCAGGTTACTTCGTGGGTCGAAAGCAGGAAGGGCGCAATCTCTTTTGCGCTTTGTACGAAGATGAAATCCACTGCGCCATCTGGAGGAATCTGACTTTCGCCGCCGCCAAAAAAGGCCGTTCCGGCTTTGACATCGGCCACGGGAACAAAGTCGACTTTGGGAAGCAGTACACCGGTCGCTTCAGCGATGCTAGAACGGTGTTTAATGTGGACGGTATGACCTTTGAACGCGTAATTGAAAATCAGTGCCCTTTCCTCGTTTGCGGGCACCGTACGATACACTTCATTGGTTTCGTTGCCTGATTTTACCAGGACGTGATAAAAACCTGGCGAAAGGTAGAACGTTTGCTCCGCAGAACCAATCGTCGGCTGATCATTTTGCAAAAATCCCGTTTCGGGGTCCATGCGCGTGAATGTGTATTGGGCGCTCTGGTCCGAACATGCCATCGTCAACTTAATTTTTGGATCTTTGCTTTTTTGTTCG
>Ga0335398_10003219_pt1 | contig 24319 bp, 18 predicted proteins | sample BON03_FD_205742 | JGI IMG/M metagenome (GOLD analysis project Ga0335398, IMG submission 205742) | Freshwater microbial communities from Lake Bonney liftoff mats and glacier meltwater in Antarctica - BON-03 (spades assembly) (version 2) | ecosystem: Environmental > Aquatic > Freshwater > Ice >... | reverse complement strand
AGGACACGCCGCCAGAGGCACTGCAGGAGCTACTGGGAGACGTAGCGACACTCTCGCGGCTAGAGGCGCGTCGTGTATACGAGACGCTCAAGCGCAGCACCGGGATACCTGTTAGCGATCTCAAGGCGGCAACAGCCGACATTCTCGGAAAAGAGGATAAAGAAACTCAGATCAACCTAGCCCGCCTCGCGATAGCTCAGTATGGCGCAGGAAATTTGCTCCACATTAACGGCTTTTGGGCATGGCGTGAGTGTGGTGTTTGGCAGTCCCTTGATGACCACGACATAAGGCAAAAAATCCACCAGGTTACATCAGAGGATGAAGTCACAGGGCACAAAGTGGACTCTGTGCTGAAGCTGACACGCACCGAGTGCTACCGCGAAGGCGTGCGACTAGGGGCTCCCTTTGAGGGCGTCAACCTGTTAAACGGAGAGCTTATCTATCAGGGCAATGAGTGGCAGCTAATGCCTCACCAGCGCGAAAGGTACTGTATATCTCAATTGCCGGTAGCCTACGATCCCGCCGCCACTTGCCCGCGATTCGATCAGTTTTTGTTGGAAATATTCGAAGGCGATCCAGACGCCGATCAGAAGGCTTTTCTACTTCTGGCGATGATGGCCTACAGCATGCTGCCAAGCTGCCGCTATGAGCTTTTTGCGCTATTGATTGGCGGGGGTGCTAACGGTAAGTCCGTCCTGCTTGATGTGCTGCAGGGGCTACTAGGCCTTGAGAACGTCGCCAGTGTATCGCCGGACAGACTCGACAACCCGTTCCAGCGCGGTTACCTGCAGGGCAAGTTGGCGAACGTCGTCACCGAAATTGCCGAGGGCGCTGTCATTAATGACGCTGCGCTCAAGTCCCTAACCAGTGGAGAGGCAACTACCGCCGAGCACAAGTACCGCGACCCGTTTACCTTTCAACCCTACGCAACATGCTGGTTCGCGACGAATCACATGCCGCACACCCGCGACTTTTCTGACGCACTTTTCAGGCGGGCATGTGTGTTGACCTTCAACAATACGTTCAACGGCAACCGCCGTGACACGCAGTTGAAAAACAAATTGATGCTGGAACTACCCGGCATTCTCAATCGTGCTCTGGATGCGCTGGGTCAGGTATTCCAGGTGGGCGCATTCCCTGAACCACCGTCAATGCTGGAGGCCAGAGCAAATTGGCGCATGGAGGCCGATCAGGTAGCGCAGTTTGTCGATGCGTGTTGCGAGCTTGGCCCGCATGAGTGGAAGAAAGCTGATCTGTTTAGTGACTACCGCTCATGGGCTAATGAGGAAGGTGTCACCAAAACTCTCAAGCACAAGTCTTTTACCAGCAGACTAGCGAGGCTGGGAGTGGATGAGCGCAGAACGGGCGCTGCCCGATATTACACAGGGATTCGGGTTATCCACTGCCCGCAAAGGTGGCACGCGTGACGGTTAGTGACAGATGTGACAGGTTGCCTATATCTTGCGCCATCAGGAAAAATAGAATTTATAGGGAAAAACATAATTTATTATATAGCGAGAGATAGGGCGAACCCGTCACATCTGTCACAAGTGTCACTGCCAAAGGAGATTGCTAATGACTACTGATATTTTCGCACCACTGCCCGCCGAACCCCGCTTGTATGTATCTTAATCTTGATATCAACATGGCTGAGCCTGTGACCAGGGGGGGCGTGCAAAACGTGGAAAGAGGCCGTAACGGAAACCGCGCCCAATCCCAATATTTCACAAAACCGCATTGATTTTTTGAAACGGTCAATGTTGGAAACCGCCCACCCGGGCATCACCGAGGCAGCACCATGAGGCGCAAACCCACACATGAACAAGCGGAAGAACTCAACCGACCGAGTGACGCAAAACGCCAATGACAAGCCCAGCCGAGCGAATGAGGGAGCTGCGAGAGCGTAGGTTTTCCGGTATCCGCGTCCTACGGGTGGAAGTGCAGGTTGACACCGTAGAGGTGCTGATCGAACTGGACTATCTGTCAGTGGAAAATGCGCTGATGGCAGGCCATGTAGCTAGTATTGGGCCGAGTTGCAGGCTATCGTTGCCAGGAGGTGAGCGAAGGAGGCGTGGCGATGACAAGATACCTATTTCTGGCAACAATCATCCTGGCAGCTGGGTATGCGCAAGGGGACGACTGGGTCTGTACATTTGAAGACGCGTATATGTTCAGTGCAGCCAGCTTTGCGTCAGCTGGTTCGCCCGATTGGGCTACTGTCAACGGGGACTCCCCACCAGTTCAAACTGATCTCGATGCTGTAATAACCATCGAAACAGACGCGGATGAAAAATCGATACGTTTGAGAATTAATGGTCAGAAGCCGGGCAAATACCTTTTCGGTCCAGGCGACACGTTTGCGTTTATGACTAACGGCGGAGAGTACGAACAAAAGGAGACTGGCGAAAAAGTCCGATTAGCGGACACTTTTTACACTTTGAGGGCAAGAGAATCGAAGAACGGGTCTTCAACCCTAACCTCAGTCGATAACGGCACATTTGTCTGTTACGGCAAGTGCATCAAAGAAGAGGCATAATTGTTCAAGATCGGAGTAAAAACTAGCCAAGAATCTTACTCTGACCCTAAATATGCAGAAGCGAATATCCCCGAAATATAAAGCGGGCAGTGATAATGCTATGGCTTCCACACTTAATGGAGATTGCATGAACAATATATTGAAGAAAGGATCAAGCAATGTGATCGCGGGGATTGGTTTCCTGTGTGTCGCAGCCGTCATAGTGTTTTCAATATCACTACTGACCTCGCACGAAGCAAGAGCTGCAGAAGTCACTCCCGCACAAATTGCTGAATTAAGAACCTCCGCCGAAAAGGGTGACGCCTCGGCTCAATGGTTGCTCGGCTACGCATATCAGTACGGAGACGGTGTTCCCGAGGATGATGCCGCTGCTGTGAAGTGGTTCACCAAAGCAGCCGAGCAAGGGCTTGCTCGTGCCCAATTCAATCTGGGCCTCATGTATGGCAATGGAGAAGGTGTTCCCGAGGATGATGCCGCTGCTGTGAAGTGGTACACCAAAGCAGCCGAGCAAGGGGATGCTGAGGCCCAATACAATCTGGGCGTCATGTATGCCAACGGTCGAGGTGTTCCCGAGGATGATGCCGCTGCTGTGAAGTGGTACACCAAAGCAGCCGAGCAAGGGTATGCTGATGCCCAATTCAATCTGGGCCTCATGTATGGCAATGGAGAAGGTGTTCCCGAGGATGATGCCGCTGCTGTGAAGTGGTACACCAAAGCAGCCGAGCAAGGGGATGCTGAGGCCCAATACAATCTGGGCGTCATGTATGCCAACGGTCGAGGTGTTCCCGAGGATGATGCCGCTGCTGTGAAGTGGTTCACCAAAGCAGCCGAGCAAGGGTATGCTGATGCCCAATTCAATCTGGGCGTCATGTATGCCAACGGAGACGGTGTTCCCGAGGATGATGCCGCTGCTGTGAAGTGGTACACCAAAGCGGCAGAGCAAGGGTATGCTGGAGCCCAATCCAATCTGGGCGTCATGTATGCCAACGGTCTAGGTGTTCCCGAGGATGATGCCGCTGCTGTGAAGTGGTACACCAAAGCGGCAGAGCAAGGGTATGCTGGAGCCCAATCCAATCTGGGCGTCATGTATGCCAACGGTCTAGGTGTTCCCGAGGATGATGCCGCTGCTGTGAAGTGGTACACCAAAGCAGCCGAGCAAGGGGATGCTCGTGCCCAATTCAATCTGGGCGTCATGTATGCCAACGGAGAAGGTGTTCCTCAGGATAATGTGCTCGCCTATCTGTGGTGGAACCTAGCGGCAGCGCAATCGAACGCCAGTGCGAAGGAGAACAAAGGCATATTACAAGAGAGGATGACACCTGCTGGCATATCAACAGCACAGGAATTAAGCCGCGAGTGTTTGGCTAAAAACTATAAGAACTGTGGCTAGGCTGATAGAAGCGAACATACCGCAGATACAAAGGAGTATGCCTTATGAGAAAATTAGTTGAGTATGTGACCAGTTAACGCCACGTCATTATTGCGTAACGGAATGGCAGGCATCCCGCGCCTGCCCGCCTTGCTATGCAGCCTGAGAGCAAAACGGGTCCTTCCTGAAGCTTTGCCGAGCGGGTGTCAAATCCGCCCAGTCTCCCCCTACTGAAAACACACCTCTAAGGGCCACCACACTTGAAACAGTCAATCAGCGAAATATCACACCTCACCGGCATGGATCGAAGGCGCATTCGTGGCTTGCTGTGCGACATGCCTGCGAGCAAGGGCAGCAAGGGCGCTCTGCTGTACGAAACCGTCGAGGCACTGCCACAGTTGTACCTGCAACCGGGCGATTGTGATTTGTTTGATTTGACGACTGAGCGCGCACGATTGGCACACCACCAAGCAAACAGAGCCGAGCTTGAGGCCAAGGTATTCGCCGGTTCACTAATCGAAATTGAGGCCGTTGCCAACGTTGTCGGCGAAGAATACTCGAACGTGCGATCACGACTCCTGGCGATCCCGTCGCGAGCCGCACCGCAAGTTATTGGACTGAGCATTGCTGCGGCAAAGGCTCTGCTGGACGATATGATTTTTGAGGCGCTGGACGAATTAAGCGCTGACGCTCCACCCGCTCAAGCCTAAAGATGCCGCCACCGACACTCTTTCTGCAAGGGCGGGCTGAATTAACTAGGGCCGCCACCGACCCGAGTTTAACCAAAAATCAGCGAGATTCGAGTGCTATGGCCGGTGCCGACCCCACCTCTTTCTGCAAGGCCGGCCTGAATTAAGTAGTGTCGGCACCGGCACTAGTTAAATCCGTTCGCAAGATGGCAATGCGAATACAATCCCGCGCAATCCGCCGGGCTGGTGAGTTACTGAAGCAGATTATGCCGAGCAAAGGAGGGCGGCCTGAATTAACTCAGGGGGGCACCCCCCCTAGTTTAACCCGAAAGCTGGCCGCTGAAGATGCAGGCCCGCGCAATCCGTAGGGCTGGTGAGTTGCTGAAGCAAACATCAAATTACCGCTACCGTTAATTTGACAAGAGCACAGGCGCACACCTAAAGAGGGCCGCCATCGACCCTCTTTCAAGAAAGCAGGCGGGTTGAGCCAAGGCAACGCGCTAACCAGAACATTAAGGCCGGTACCGACCCTAAAGATTTAACCCGAAAGCAGGCAGCTGAAGATGCTGGACTTTTAACCTCGGGGGGGCGCACCCCTTATGTTAACCGGCACTATGCTCTGGCAGGTAGCGGCCAAGTCAACGCCTAACCAAAACATTAAGGGACGCGCCTCCCCTAAAGATTAAACCCATTGCCTCTCGATCACACCGGGCAATCACACCCGCACCAGATACCCCAGAACAAACCCGCCAGCCAAGCCTGCAGCAACGCCTAGCCTGCAGGACTCTCAGAGGCTTGTAGCAGATGCTTTGTAAGGATGGACCACGCTGAGTATTAAGCGTTTTTATGTAGGGCTGATAGAGGGAATAATAATTCGTTTTTTTTAAGCGTATGATTTTATTGGCTATTTTACTAAAAATGGAGGCAATCCAGACAGCCACACCCCGGCACACGAGTCGGTAATTACCGTTGCTCCCTTCCGGGCCTGGCGGAGTTCACTACCTATCATTGCGAGGGGACCGCCTGGATCACCATTGCGTCTGCGCGGCTGATCAACTTCGCCTCGCCGAGGGCGCGTATTTTGCGTCAATCGGGTTGTAGCTGCAAGCAATGATCCGATTACCCGCTTGACTCACATGTAAGAATCATTAACATAGATGTTAAACCCTTTTACATTATGTGACGAACTGATGACTGGCACCGCCATACCCCCCTCAACACGGCGCTCCAGCGTCATTGGAGTCTTTGCCGCTATTGCGCTGGTGATGACAATGACGACTCTGTTATACCTTCGCGTCGCATTCTCGGGGGACATCGCGTCCAAATCACCGTTGCCAGTGGCCTCTACTCTTTATCAGGTGCAGAACGGCTACGAGCGCACCGTGTCCTACCTGGGCCTTATTGTCGCAGGGCGCAAGGCCGATCTGGGTTTCGAGCTGTCCGGTATGGTTGCGACCCCTCCTCCCCGCCCGGGCACCTCTGTAATGCAAGGCGACGTGCTGGTCACGCTAGACGATGCAGCGCTGCACGCGAAGCGCAGGTCGACGGCGGCGACCCTGCAACAGGCGCGCGTGGAGCTTGAACTGGCACAGTTAAAGGCCCGTCGGCAGGAAGATTTGATCAAAACCGGCGCTGTTTCCAACGATGTCTACGATGAGACCCGCATGCGCGCCCTGGCATTGGAATCCCGCGTGGACGCTGAGTCTGCCCACCTCGGGGCTATCGACATAGAATTGCAAAAATCCAGGCTGCTCGCACCCTACGATGGCATTGTGGCCGATCGGTACGTACAACAGGGCGCTATCGTCAACCCGGGCGTGCCCGTGGTGCGCCTGTTAGAGGCTGCACATCAGGAGTCGCAGATTGGCGTTAGCGCCGAGCGCGCAGGCACACTGGAGTTGGGAAACTTCTACACACTAAAACTGCGTGCCATCACCTTTAAGGCAGAGCTGCTGTCAGTTCGTCCGGATATCGACCCGATTACCCGCACGGCGACCGCAGTCTTTTCCATCCCAGGGGCTATTGAGGCACTCGATGGCGAACCGGTGACACTGGACCTGCAGGAGACCGTAAACGAGTCAGGCGGTTGGCTGCCCACCGCATCCTTAGTTGAAAGGAACCGCGGCATCTGGACAGTACTGAAGCTGGAACCAGAGGGGGATCAGCTGCGCGCGGTGACCGAGGCGGTGGAGGTTCTGCAGATCAATGGTGACCGCGCTTTTGTCCGCGGCACACTGGCACCCGGTGCGCGCGTTGTAGCCAGCGGCACGCACCGCATTACAGCCGGCGCGGTGGTGATCTCGGCGAGCGACGACTGACATGCTGGCGAGCTACATATACAACCACTCGCGCTATTTTACGCTGATTATTATTTGCGTAATTGCCGTCGGCATTACCAGTTTTAGCTCGATTGCGCGGCAGGAAGACCCCACGGTGATGAACTTTATCGGCACCATCACCACATTTTATCCGGGCGCCACGCCAGACCGGGTAGAGACGCTCGTCACCCGGCCGCTCGAAGACGAGTTACGTCAGATATCAGAAATCGACGAGCTCAGGTCAACCTCCAGCGGCGGCGTCTCATCTATCAATATCCAACTCATCGACACCTTGGCTGATGACGAGCTGGAACGCGCCTGGTCAGAGGTTCGCGATGCTATGGCCGACGCAGCCACGCAATTTCCGGCGGGCACTAGTACGCCGGTATTCGACAACGATCGCCTGACCTCTTTTACCAGCATTGCTGCACTGTCGTCCGCGACATCTCACGACATGCCACTGTCGCTGCTGAATCGTCTGGCCCAAGACTTTGCCGATCAGGCGAGAAATCTTCCAAACACCAAACTGGTGGAAGTGTTCGGGGAACCGGTAGAAGAGATTCGCGTGGCAGTGAATGAAGCTGCGCTGATATCGCGCAGCCTCAGCCTGCAGCAGGTCGCCGCGTCGTTACAGGCCGCAGACGCCAGGATAGCCTCGGGTCGCGCGACCGACGCCACAACAGACCTGGTCGTTGAGCTGGCAGGTGGCTTCGACTCGATGGAGCGTGTCCGGGAGGTGATTGTCAGCACATCAGCCAGCGGCAGTGCGACCCGAATTTCTGATATCGCAAACGTCTACAAGGCGGCCGTAAGCCCTCCCCGGTCCATGGCAATGGCTCAGGGCCGCGAAGCCATTCTGATCGGTGTTGTGATGGAGTCGGGAAACCAGGTGGACGCGTGGAGCGTGACCTTTAATGAGTTTGTCGCAAGTTACCGTGAAAGTGCGCCGGCGGGATTAGACCTGCAGGTGAGCTATGACCAGAACACCTATGCCACATCGAGGCTATTTGACGTCGCCACAAACCTGGCGATCGGCGTGGCGCTGGTCATTCTCGTGCTGCTGTTTACGTTGGGCTGGCGCGCGGCCGTCGTGGTCGCCTGTATACTGCCGCTGTGCGGACTCATATCCATCACAGTCATGGAGCGCCTGGGATTGGCCCTGCACCAGATGTCGATCAGTGGCTTAATCGTTGCACTGGGTTTATTGGTAGACGGCTCTATCGTGATGACCGATGAGGTTCGAAAACGCCTGTTGCAGGGACAGAGTTCTGTCGATGCCATCCGCGGCTCAGTCGATCGTTTACGTGTGCCACTGATCTCCTCCGCCCTGACGACGGTACTGGCCTTCATGCCTATGGCCATTCTGCCGGGCCCGGGTGGTGACTTCGTCGGCGCGATCGCCAGCGCTGTTATTATCATGTTGGCCACCTCGACAGTGCTCGCGCTGGCCATCACGCCGGTGCTGGCCACCTGGCTCTTGCCGCGACAAAAAGCTGCGAGCGCACACTGGTGGATTGGCGGCGCCAGTAGCGGCAAGGCTGGCGAGGGCCTGGTGCGATCGCTGGACTGGAGCCTGCGACATCCCGGCGCCGCTATCGCGCTGGCGCTCTCACTGCCAATTACCGGTTTTCTGGCCTTCCCGACACTGACCGCACAGTTTTTCCCCGGCACTGACCGTGACCAGCTCTACATACAGGTAAAAAACGCTGACGGCAGGTCTATTTACGATACGGCTGCAACCGTACGCTTGATCGATGCCACACTGCTCAGCAACCCACTCATTCGAAGAGTTGACTGGAGCATCGGCGAAAGTGCACCTGCGTTCTACTACAACATGTTCCGCACCAAGGAAGGTATCCCCTCCTGGGCGGAGGCACTCGTCCTGACCTATGATAAAGACCTCACCGATGATCTTATCCGGCAGTTACAGATAGAACTCGATGGGGAGTTTCCGGGCGCACAGATTATCGTCCGCGGAATCGACCAGGGGCCGCCGGTTACGGCACCGCTGGAAATCGAAGTGACCGGACCCAATCTGGTGATTCTGCAGGAACTGGGTAACGCCTTCAGGGAACGCATGGACAACATCCCCTATGTGACCCACAGCAGCACTAGCCTGGTCGGAGGAGCGCCTAAACTGGTCTTTGAGCTGCAGGAAGAAAAATTGCGGCTGGCACGCCTGCAACTATCCGACGTTGCAGCTGCGCTGAACACCAGCCTTACGGGACAAGTGGGGGGCGAAGTTCTGGAGGGAACAGAGCGTTTGCCCGTGCGCGTGCGACTCGAAGAGAAGGCGTGGGGAACATCCGAGCAGATCGCCAACATTCTGGTGCCAGTACCAACATCGGCGCAGGCCCCATCGTCTTTGATAGCCGGTATTCCAATGAGCGCTCTGGGGGCACCCCGGCTTGTTCCAAGCCAAAGTCCGATTGCCCGCTACAACGGCAGGCGAACCAACCTTGTGCAGGCGTATCTCATCCGTGGCGTATTGCCGGAGGAAGCGCTCAAGATACTGCAACAGGATTTACGTGAGAATCCAATCGCACTGCCGGACGGCTACCGGTTTGCTTTTGGCGGCGATACTGATGAGAGGGCCAATGTGGTAGACCAACTTATGGCACCCCTGGGCCTGGTACTCGCGGCGCTGCTGGCGACCATTCTGCTGACCTTTAACTCATGGCGACTATCGGCGATCGCCGTGCTGGTATGCATCTGTTCGCTGGGCCTGTCATTGCTGGCTCTGGCTATTTTTGCCTACCCGTTTGGCATTCTTGCGGTGATCGGAGTGATCGGCTCAATTGGTGTTTCTATTAATGCCGCTATCATCATCATTACCGCACTGCAGGCCGACGAAGGGGCCGCTCAGGGAGACCTCCTTGCGATCCGCGCCGTGGTGATGGATTCCAGCCGACACATTATTTCCACGACACTCACCACCTTTGGAGGGTTTCTGCCGCTGATTCTTGAAGGCAGTCAGTTTTGGCCTCCGTTTGCTATGGCCATCGCTGGCGGCGTCTTGCTGTCGACCATCATCTCTTTCTTTCTGGTTCCTCCCCTGTTCCTTGTTGCTACAGGAATAGGCAGGCACAATTCGCATATTGACTCGCAACACGGCGCCGAACTCGGCGCGAGTAAACAGGAGCTAGCAGCGTGACCGCCACGGGGAAAAGCATTACAGCGCCGCCAAAGCGCTACCATCATGGCAATCTTCGCGATGCGTTGATCATGGCTGCTGCAGAATTGATAGAAGAACATGCATCGGTAGATTTTGCCATTGTCGATGCCGCGCGCCGGGCCGGCGTCAGCAATGCCGCACCCTATCGCCACTTCAAGGACAAGCATGCTCTCCTCGAAGCTGTCAGTGAACTCGGTTTCCTGGGGCTGACTGAGACCGCGCGCAATATTGCAGAAAAATCGCACCAGGACTCCGCAACGAAGATCATCGCGCTAGGCAAAGCGTACATCAGGTTCGTCATGAGGCACCGGGCGTTTTACGACCTGATGTGGGGCGATATGGGATTGCGTGGCATCGATGCCGCAGATAAGGATATGAAAACATCTGGCTTTTATGTGCTAGTGGACGCCGTTCAACACTGGTGCGATGACAAGAACCTGGATGATTACGATGCGCTTGAGCTGGCAGTAAAGCTTTGGGCGACGGCGCATGGTTTGGCGTGTCTGGCGATGAATCATCAACTCGAAAAATTTTTACCAGAAGTTAATGTCTACAGTTTGCTGGAGAGCAGCACACGGACCTTTTTGGAGGGCCTGCGGCGATAGCAAACTCACTCCGTTCGGCCTGATCGAACCCCGAGATAGCACCTGCCTGGATATCAGCCCCTTAACCCTCGCGACATTGTATTTCATCCTTTAACAGGCCCAGCCGTGCTGCGGACACTGAAAAGGCAAAATAAGTACCACATTATAAATTTGCTATAATTCCCAACAGGTTAACCTCGGTTATGCTGAAGACTAAAGTATCAGCAATTCATACAAGTCTGATAACGGAGGGCGCCACATTTCATGGGGCCCGGTTGTCCTATTTGCGAGACAGCAATTGTGTGATGAGCTCGGCAGTATTTTTTGACGTGAAAATACCAAGATTACAATTAACCTGGATTACCTTAGTTTCGAATTTTTCTTGCGTGTTTACGCATTGTTAACCGTTTTTTACCTGCTCAAGCTTTAATAGTCCACACCATTCCACGTGCGCAATTAGTTAAAAAAAGCGCAACTTTCTCGCCTAACTTTTCGCTAAAAGCCGTCGAAGACTACGATTTTTTCTTATTTAACAATAGACCAGTTGCCTCAGCTGTTTGCCTTTGGTCAACCCCCACAGATGCTCTTTTTTCTTTCTATGGCCTCCTTGAAATGATATACATCATATTAATCCGAAAAACGTTTCCTGACGTAATTGCAAGGTCGATCTGAAAAACTGTATAGTTTGATCAGACTTGGTACGTTAGGGGCCGCTCAACCGGGTTTACCCAGAGGATGAGAACAGAGCCTTCTGTTTTATAATTTTTATAACCTTCTAAGGAGAACACAATGGAAATCACGGCAGGCCAATATGAGCTGGTCTTTAACTTCTTTTCTTTTACTATTGCAACGATGGCGGCGGCTACACTCTTTTTCTGGTTAAGCCGGTCTCAAGTTGCTCCCGCATATCGAACCGCACTGACCATTACAGGTTTGGTCACATTCATAGCCCTCTATCATTATATCCGTATACTCGACAGTTGGGACTCAGCTTATACATTAGTCGATGGCGTGCTCACCCAAACTGGAGTTGCGTTTAACGATGCATACAGATATGTAGACTGGCTCTTAACAGTACCTTTGCTTATGGTTGAACTCATACTGGTCATGAAACTGACTCGCTCTGAGACGACCACAAAAAGTGTGCGACTCGGATTATTAGCCGCGGTAATGATTGTTCTTGGCTACCCGGGAGAAATCGCAGCAGATGCCGGCACCCGCTGGATCTGGTGGGGCGCTGCAATGTTGCCGTTCCTGTGGATCGTCTACGAGTTATTTGTTGGATTGAAAGCCTCTATCGCAGCGCAGCCAGCTAGCGTTCGTGGTCTAGTCAATGCGGCTCGCTGGCTAACCCTCATAAGCTGGTCTTTTTATCCAATTGTATTCATCTTCCCGATGATAGGCTTCACCGGCGGCACAGCTTCTGTAGCAGTACAGATCGGCTATACCATTGCTGACATCGTTTCGAAAGCCGTCTTTGGATTGGTGATCTACACGATAGCGGTACGTAAGTCAGAAGCCGATGCAGGCGTCAGCGTGGCATAGGCATTTCGCCCATCAATGTATAACTAAATTGAGGAGCCGCTACGCGGCTCCTCCATAGGTTTATAAATGCAATCGATGACAAATGACAATACAAACATTACCAGCTTTAAAAAAGACCAGTTGGATGACGTTAATCGAATTATTCGTGTCAACGCCGTTGAGCCACTCGATGCGAATTCCGTTTTGCGAGCTGCGCTGGATCACCATCTCCTAGAAACTGGATCCCAATCGAGAGCTCAGCTTACCTTGAGTACTTCCAAGGCTCTGGGTCTATCTCTTAAAAATCAACTTTACCTTGCCGCTGCCGTCGAGTGCCTTCACAACGCCTCCCTGATCCAAGACGATCTGCAGGACAAAGATACCTTAAGGCGAGGCCAAGAGTCGGTCTGGTCACACTTTGGCAGTAATGCTGCGATAAATCTTACGGATTTGATGATAGCCACCTCTTTTGTTTTACTTGGTCATGTGGATAGTAAAGGTTGCTTACCGCGGCTTCTCATTTGTATGCAAAGGGCAATTGCCCTGACCTTACAAGGTCAAAGCCGCGACCTTAGCGATGACGGTACTACCCGAGCTGTAAAAACCTCCCTCGCCGTAGCCGAGTCCAAATCAGGCCCCCTTTTCGCTCTGTGCCTGGAATTACCACTGATTGCGGCGAGCGAGCTCTCATTCCTCAATGCGGCACAGCAAGCTGGGCGCTTTTTTGGTGCGGGCTATCAGGTTCTTGATGACATTAACGATGCGGCAAGTGACCAAGCAACGGAGAACAGTGCGAACGTCGTAGTCGCTCTAAGTAAAGTGCTTTCTGCGAAAGATGCGCACTATGAAGCACAAGCGGTCGCGCGCCATTATTTAGACCGAGCTCACCGACTGGCTGAATCACTGCCAAATAACTGCGCAGCCCTATTGATAGAATATTGCGTAATGCTCAGCCAAAATTTGCGAGAATCAGAGCCATGAACCGTGCGATCGTCATTGGTGGAGGCTTCGGCGGCATTGCTAGCGCATTGCGGCTGCGTGCCAAAGGTTATGAGGTCCAATTGATCGACCGTTGCTCGAGACTCGGTGGACGCGCCCAAGTTTTCGAGCGCGAAGGCTTCCGTTTTGATGCTGGCCCAACCGTTCTTACTGCTCCTTTTCTTTTTGACGAACTGTTTCAATTATTTAATCGTCGACGCGAAGACTACGTTGATTTCGTACCGGTAAAACCTTGGTACCGCTTCCAATTTCCTGACGGCGAAACCTTCGACTATGGCGGTACTCTTGAGGAAACGCTCGCAGAAATTGGACGTTTCAATCACGCAGATAAAAAAGGCTATGAAGCGCTGGTAAAACAATCTCAGCGTATTTTTGACGTTGGCTTCACTAAGCTCGCCGACCAACCGTTTCACTCCTTTACGACAATGCTCAAACAAATCCCAAGCCTACTTAGGCTCAAGTGCTATCGCACGGTTTGGCAGGTGGTAAAGGCACACATAAAAGACCCTCGATTGCGCCAGGCGTTTTCTGTGCAACCTTTACTGGTCGGCGGCAGCCCCTTTGACACAACTAGCATCTATAGCCTGATACATTTTCTGGAACGCCGCTGGGGAATCCATTTCGCCATGGGAGGAACCGGCGCTTTAGTGACGGGACTTCAGAAGCTGATGCAAGAGAACGATATCGATATTCAGCTCAACACCACAGTCAAGAGAATCTTGGTAGACGGTAACCGTGCCACGGGTGTGGAGTTAGAAAACGGAGAAAAGAGAACTGCCGATATTGTGGTATCTAATGTCGATCCCGTGCATTTGTATCGCCACATGCTAGATGAAAAGCACCAAGCAACAAGTGCACGACTCAAGCAGCGTCATGCCCGCCTTTCTATGGGCTTGTTTGTGCTGTTCTTTGGAACTGATAAACAGTATCCAGACGTGGCTCACCACACCATTTGGCTTGGCCGCCGTTACCAGGAGCTTTTAAAAGATATTTTCCACGGCAGTGAGTTGCCTGAGGATTTCTCTCTTTACTTACACCGCCCTACCGCAACTGACGCCAGCTTCGCCCCTGAGGGTAAAGATTCGTTTTATGTGCTGGCGCCAGTGCCTAACCTGCGAGCAAGCATCGACTGGGAACAGGAAGGCCCTCGCCTGCAAGAGAGGATTGTGAAAGCTCTTTCGAACAGTATTTTGCCAGAGCTGGAAAAACACATGGTTGCAGACTTTTATATGACTCCAGAGAATTTTGCTCACGACTATCTTAGCGCGGGCGGCGCCGGCTTTTCGGTCGCCCCCCTATTCAGCCAGTCTGCCTGGTTTCGATTTCATAACCGTGCCGAGGGACCAGAAAACCTCTATTTAGTTGGAGCCGGCACCCACCCGGGAGCAGGATTGCCAGGGGTACTGTCGTCCGCAAAAGTTCTTGAGCGGCTGATACCCGCGCCGAGTTTGCAATCCCACCCTGCGGTGGCTTGAGGTACTGTGAACTCACCAGGTCACCTGCCGGGCGATCACCCATCCGAGAAGCCCTGCACAGCTGCGCCACTGACCTTGCAGCTGGAAAATCAAGTGGCTCCATCGGATTCGGTAAAAATTCTCGCTAAACACGGTAAATCATTTCGTTTTGCTGGCCGTTTTTTAAGCCAGGAAGCATTGCAGGATTGCGCTCGTCTCTATCATTTTTGCCGGCTTCTTGACGATGTAGTAGACGAGACTGACGATACATCCGGTGCCTTAATTGTGCTAAAACAGGTGCGAATTGACCTCAAAAAGAAATTTAGTCGACAGCCAGTGGTGCAAGATTTTATTGAGCTCTCTCGACAGTATTTTTTTGATTCGAACACCGCTGACGAGTTACTCAACGGTTTAGAGTCCGACTTGACTAAAGTCGAATGCAAAAGCGAGCAGGAGTTGAAACGTTACTGCTATCGTGTAGCGGGCGTGGTGGGCATTTTTATGTGCCAAATTATGGGGGTCCGCAACAAACAAGCACTGGCCCATGGCATTGATCTCGGTATCGCAATGCAGATGACTAATATCGCTCGCGATGTTATCGAAGATGCGGCAGCGGGACGACGCTATTTACCTGCCGACTGGGTAGCAGCCTGCTCGCTGGAGGAACTGCAATCACCAAGCCAACAAAAGGCTGCGGCTGTTCGCCTTGGCGTGAAGCATTTACTGAGAGAAGCAGATCTCTATTATTGCTCGGCGTGGGCAGGGTTAAAGTATTTACCGCTGAGAAATAGAATAGCCATCGCCGTCGCAGCCGAGGTCTACCGAGGTATAGGCGTAAAACTACAGCGGAGAGACTGTGACATTTGGAAAGGACGGGTCCGGATTGGAGTCATTCAAAAATCTGCGCTCGCAATAAAGGCGTTAATTAAACTCCTGAAAATTCATTTACGACAGCAAGACAACAATCCTCACCAAATAGAACTGCATCGGGCACTGGAGAGTTTGCCACATACCAATACTTGCTCAAAAGAGGCTGCCAATTAATGCCAAGACCTGACTGCGACTTACTTATTATTGGCGCCGGTTGCGCGGGTCTGTCCTTGGCTAGAGAAATTACTCGTCAGTGTGATGGCCGAAGTACGTTGCGAGTTATGCTCCTTGAGCCCAGAGAAAACTACAGCAATGATCGAACCTGGTGTTTTTGGCAGCGACAGCCTGAAATAGATCGAGCCCTTGTCAGCGAAAGCTGGAGAACCTGGCAATTTGATACCAGAGACAATACGGTTGTTCAACAATCAGCCACTGACTGGGCCTACCATTGTGTTCAGGCTGAAACCTTCTATGTCCAGGCCCAAAACGACATTGAGCGAACGCAGGCTATATCTCTGCTACTAGGGCAGACTGTTGTCTCTGTGAATCCAACCAATTCCTGTATTGAAATAGAGACGAGAGCTGGTCGCATCAGCGCTTCACAGGTCATTGATACTCGGCCACCGCCTTCAAAGCGATCCATTGAAGCACCGCTCAAGCAGGTCTTCTGCGGCTTAGAACTACGCTTGAACGAGCCTCTAGAAAATGCGGAAACTGCTCGGCTAATGAGCGATATGACCACCGATGCAGCTGGCTTTAAATTTCATTATCTACTCCCTCTAACAGCTGACCACGTGCTTTTGGAAGTCACTCGCTTTTCGCCCGTTTCGCTAGCTCCAGAAAGCCTCGAGGATGAAGTCTATAAAGCGGCGCAGACCTACTTTCCTAACGGAATAGCGGAGGTTATACGGCGCGAGCAAGGCATTATTCCAATGGGACTGCCTGCCGCGTCAGCAACTGGCGATGCCCGCTGGGTGCGCGCCGGTACCAGTGCAGGCGCCGTACGCGCTTCTAGCGGCTACGCATTCCAGCGCATCCAGCGCTGGGCTCGTCACGAGGCTTCATCCTTCCTCGACAATCAACCAGTATCCGGACAGACACCTGTAACTGGAATGCTTGGCTGGATGGATCGTATTTTTCTTGAAACACTGACTAGACAACCCGATCTAGCACCTGGCCTTTTTATGGCACTGGCTCGGCATGTGCCAGCCGATAGGTTGGTGCGTTTTCTAACAGAGCAACCGCAAGTAGTAGACCTAGCAGCCGTGGTCGCGGCCTTGCCAGCCCGGCCGATGTTAAAAACACTCAGGCTGCGTGGTAGTGCTGTGACAAAACTTTTGCCCGGAAAAGCCTTTGAGTAAATTCTCCACAAGCTCAGAGGTATGGCACCGGCGTATTTTTCTGTTGCTCTCCGGCACTATCATCGTGATTAACATTTTAGGCAATATGCTGGGAATGCAGATCAGTCACAGCACTCAGATGCTGATGCTATTGATCGCAGTTGCCGCAGCAGGGTTACCTCATGGCGCCCTAGACCCGCTTGTCGCCAGGCGTGCCAAACTGTGGCACCGAGGATCAGGTCTCCTAGCCTTCTCGCTGCTTTATTTGTCAATAGCAGGCGCCGTGTTTTGCTTTTGGACTCTATTTCCAGACACCACGCTAGCCATCTTGCTAGGTCTTTCCGTGTGGCACTTTTCAGGAGATTGGCGAACCGCTTTGCCTCGCAGCCAATGCCTGGCAATGGCAACCCTTGTTATTTGTGCGCCAGCATTTTGGCACAGCAGCGAGGTTAGCGCGCTTTTCAGTTACCTGGCTCCCGCTCGTGCCCCTCTATTTGTGTCGTTTATGTATTACCTGGCACCGTTATCGCTAGTCGCTGTTGCAACAGCGCGAGTGATGGGTAGAGGGAAGAGAAAAAACAGTAAGGTAAACACGGCTCTGCTATTTGAATTCGGAATGCTCATGCTCGCCGCCGCGGTGCTATCGCCCTTGGTTTTTTTCCTGGTGTATTTCTGCCTACTGCACAGCCCTCGCCATTTACTAGCAGTAACCCGGGGCGTCGAGCGAATAGAAGTCATTAGCTACGGGCTCATTTTTACCTTACTGGCTTTATGCCTCGCCCTCGGCACGTTTTTTCTGCTGCCTGGCTCAGGCATAGATGAACGTCTTACCCAGCTCCTATTCATTGGCCTACTCGCTTTAACTGTCCCTCATATGATTATCATTGAACATACGAGTAATCTCACCAAATCACAGCCTCTAAGGAGCGCAACGTGAACGATATTCTGCAGCGCAAGGCCGACCATATCGACTTAGTGTTAGGTCAACGTGAGCACACCGAAACGCTCTCCAACGGCTTCGATGATGTGATTCTTTTACACAACGCTCTGCCGGAGGCGAATCTAGTCGATCTTGATCTTAGCTGCGAGTTCCTTGGTAGGAAGCTAGCGCTACCCTTTCTAATTAGCTCCATGACCGGAGGGCCTCGGCGCGCCGAAGCTATCAATACTCACTTGGCTGAAGCGGCTCAGGAACTTGGCATCGCTCTAGGGGTAGGCTCTCAAAGGGTAGCGCTTTTGGCCGAAGGTAGCCTTGGGCTCTCCAGTCAGATTCGAAACATAGCGCCTGACATTCCCCTTTATGCCAATCTTGGCGCTGCCCAGTTGCGAGACGACTTCAGCCTTGCCGACATTCGCAGAGCTATCGATATGATCGAGGCGGACGGACTGATTATTCATCTCAACTGTTTGCAAGAAATTCTTCAAAGCGGCGGTGACACAGATTGGACAGGCCTGTTAAACGCTATTGAAACTGCGGCGTCCCATATCGGTGCGCCAATAATTGTCAAGGAAGTAGGCATGGGCATATCCGCGACCGTAGCAGCTCAACTTGTGTCGGCTGGGGTGCAAGCGATCGATGTTGCCGGCACCGGAGGAACCAACTTCATTCAAGTGGAGGCCGCTCGCAGCACAGACCCTCAGCACAAATATCTAGGTGAGCTATTCAAAAACTGGGGCATACCCACTCCAACGGCTATTAGAGAAATTAGAAAGTCCTTACCCAATACTCCAATTATCGCGTCCGGCGGTATTCGTCACGGCCTAGACGCTGCAAAGGCGATTCGCCTCGGCGCAAACCTGGTCGCTCAGGCTGGCCCCGTACTTCGAGCGGCATGCCAATCCACTGATGCAGTGTTAGCACATTTCAAGCAGATGGAAATGGCACTGCGCGTTGCCCTGTTCTGCTCTGAACCGTTATAAATGGATGTTACCTGCGCAACGTCCTCGACATCATTAACTAGACTGTATTAACGTCGTAGCAAGGGCTGCGGCAAGCGGCAGTGGAGCTGCGCAAGTTAACACCGGCTGCTAGTTGGAAATTTTAGTTGACCACTACAGTCTGCTTATTTCTCATAATTATTTTATACAATGAAAGTGGGAGTAGTCAGAACGGTAGCCTTACAGTCAGACGAAAAATAGAACCATGCTTTATGCATGAAAGAGGACCGACGGAGTCACCCGATGGTTTCAGCCAAATTGGGTCACTTTTTTTTGAAATTTTCGCACAAGACTCCTCCACGTGAAAAATCACCGATCGTTTTAACTTCAGATGGCTCGATGCAAACAAGAGGCACGGATAAGAAAAGTAAAGTGACGCTCTTTCCTTATGATCCACCAACGACAGTGGTGCCGTATTACAACAAAGCGTGTGGTTTCCATGTCCACGTTTACTTTGGCCAGAGAAAAGCCCCCGATAGAAAGACTAGGGCCTAAGCACACGTAAGGTAGCAAAGACGTGGCTTAGCGCCAGTTTTGGAACTCACGATGGTAGTTTATAAGGCTATTGCCAAGGTACCTGATCAATTTTTTTGATACGCATCGCCACACTCTGGCAATCCTACATGAGGCTTAACCCCGTCAAGTGAGTGGGTTCAGTGGGCACATGCAATCAATCATCGCCTGAGGCAGCGGCTTAAAGCAAAGGTGTCATTGATACAGAGCACGTCGGCGAATAATGTGTTGCATGCCTCAAACAGTGAGGTGCAGCATGTGGTAGTACTTTAATGGTGGTCTCACTCCCTGCTGAGCATCGTTATCATAAACGCCATGATTATTGCCTGTATCAATAGTCGATTTCTTAGCGGTTAGACATTTTTATTTTGGAGGTCGTTGGCATGAGCGAAGCACTGGACTATGTTTCACAAACACCTAACCAAGACCCGCTAAGTCAACACCGAGCGCCTTTGGGATTTTCAGACCGCGTCGCTTATTACCTAACCAAGCTGCTACGTTTTTTCGCGGATCTTTTTTTTGCCAAGCGCTACGGCCACCGTGCGGTGGTATTGGAAACCGTTGCAGCAGTCCCGGGTATGGTCGGCGGGATGGTGCGGCACATGCGCTCGCTGCGACGTATGGAAGACGACCGGGAATCGATTCACACACTTCTGGAGGAAGCTGAGAACGAACGGATGCACTTGTTTACGTTCGTCAAAATTGCTCAACCCAGTTTCCTGGAACGGATGCTAATCCTGCTAGCGCAAGGCATTTTTTTCACGAGCTTTCTATTTCTTTATGTTGTTTCTGGCCGCACGGCGCATCGACTGGTTGGTTATTTTGAAGAAGAGGCCGTTTATAGTTATAGCGAATATCTGGCCGAAGTGGACAGTGGCCGCTTGGAAAACGTGCCCGCACCGAAGATTGCGATCGACTATTGGCAGTTGTCTGCCGATGCGACCCTGCGCGATGTAATCATAGCCGTTAGAAACGATGAAGTTGGTCATCGGGATGCTAACCACCTATTTGCCGATAGCTTTGATCACTAGCCACGAACTAAACGGCTTGAACACCCGTCATTCCAGCACGGTGGCGACAGACCTGAGAGCCCGGATGCTTGGCGGCTAATAGCCCGGCCTTAGGCATCGCAGACATTGTTGCCAGTTTCGATGATATAAAGCTTGCATCACATGTCATTTCTGGCTTTTTTATCGATCAGGAAATTACTGTTCATTGCGCTCAGCCCGTAATCCATTGATCGTTGCTCATACCGTCAGCAACTTATGTAACCCGATCAGAACGAGAAATCCTCAATTCCAGTGTTCAATGAATGGCCGCCAGCCCGGCTAAGCGGTCAAATTCCGCAGCGATTAGGGTATCCAACCCGCACTCTCCTTTGCAGGCTTGCCAGCGGTCCATTGCGACGTCTAGCGCCAGTAGCGATGCGCCAGCGAGCAGTTGCGCGGCTGCTTTGTGTTTTCTTGATAACGTCCGGGCAAGTGCTTGGGTCAAATCTTCTCGGGCACGAAAGTCCGCCTCTATAGCAGCAGCATGCAACGCAGGCGTAGCATAAATAAAGCTTACCCGCGCCAACTGAAAATCGAAGTCAGTTTGATAGCGCTGGGCCAAAGTCTGCACAAACGCGTCACGAATGGCTTCCAAGGGTGCTTGGCTTTTTAGGCGGCCCGTTAGACCAACGTCCAGTGCCTCGTCATGCTCATCCCAAAGGACTATGCCCTCTTTCGTCTTGAAATGCCGATAGATCGTGGAACCTGCGACTCCAACGACCGCCGCAATGTCTTCTACTGGAACGCAATCGAATCCCCGACTCAGGAACAGCTTCATCGCTTCGCGCTGCGTCTCGTACAGCATTCGCCGACGATTTTTTTCTCGAAGTGTCATCATGTACATATACTAGCAGCCTCTATTATGAAAGTCACTTGCAATTTGATAGTAACTCCCATACATTGCAGGTCTGTTTGCGATTAAGAACCTCACTATGAAAGCAGTAAGCGGCAGGATCGTCACTTTGGATGCCATGCGCGGGCTGGCTGTTATCGGCATCTTGGGTATGAATGCTGTGTCCTTTGGCTTACCAGAGGCTGGCTACTACAATCTGGCGGCGGCGGGCTCTTGCAGTGCACTGGACTGGATGGTCGGTATATTTGCAGAGGTGTTCCTGGACCAAAAGGTTATGGGGCTCTTCTCGTTACTATTCGGTGCGGGCGTATTGATGTTTGCCGACCGCGCTGAGGTCGCAGGTCGTGCTGTTTTGGCCTTATGCCTCTGGCGCTATACCCTGCTTTTTGGAATCGGCGTGCTCCACAGCCTGCTGTGGGACGGCGACATTCTGGTGATCTACGCAGTATGCGCGCCACTCGTGCTCATGCTACGTCGCCTTAGGGCCAATGCGCTGCTGATCTGCGGCACAGCAATCTTTCTGCTTGCCGCTATTGTGGCCTTTATGGTGCAGCAAACGCTTCCTGTGTCTGGCGAAGGTCTTGGAAAATACTGGTTTGTCGCTGGCCCGCCCATGGCCGGCAGCGTTGAGCTTTTCCTCTTGATCGATTTCTTTACTCGGTCGCTGGGTCTTATGCTGATCGGGGCCGCGCTGTATCGCAGCGGATTCCTAACTGCCGAGCGTTCAGACAGAGAGTATCGCAAAGCGGGCGTCTTGGGTTTGTTGGTGGGAGTTCCACTTGCTGCGCTTGGCTTGGGCATCCATGCCGCTAGCAACTTTGCGCCCGACGTCGCACTAATAGGCACAATTCCCAACACGTTGGCCACCGTTCCAATGACTATCGCATATGCGGCGCTGGTTGTACTTTGGTGCCAGCGAACGAGCGGCTGGTGGCTTACCCCAGTGAGCGCGGTCGGACGCATGGCGATGACAAACTACATTATGCAATCCGTATTCGGCATCGGTTTGTTACGCTACGCGCTTGCCGACGATATGCTGACACGCTCCGACCTTGTGGTCTTCGTTATCGCAGTTTGGGCGCTGCAGCTTGTATTGTCGAGTGTTTGGCTTCGCCACTTCAAACAGGGTCCGCTGGAATGGCTATGGCGCTGCGCAACTGACCGATGCTGGCGACCTCTTCGTCGGCACGCTTTCGCGTCAGCCGCAGCAGCCAAGTCAGTCATCATGGTCGCCATGGGGCTGACCATTGTTCTCGCTACTGGTTGCGCGAATCACGGGGCGGGCGATGGCATGCAACTAGAGCGTTCCGAGTTCCAGGCTGGGGGTAGCACCCTATCTGGCGTGCTTGCGAGGCCGGTTGCGACCGAGCACTTTGGTGTTGTTGTCTTCGTCCACGGTGATGGTCCCGTTACAGCAGATCACGATGGTGGCTACAGGCCGATATGGGCAGCTATTGCCCGAGCCGGATATGCACCCTTGAGTTGGGACAAGCCAGGCGTGGGAGAATCATCAGGCAATTGGCTGTCACAATCGATGACCGCTCGCGCCGAAGAAGTTGGGCATGCTATTGATGCTATCGTGCGCGATGTGCGGATAGATAAGCACCGCGTGGCGTTGTTTGGCGCAAGTCAAGGCGGCTGGGTAATACCATTGGTCGTAGCACATCATAAGCCTGAGTTTTTTATCGCTGTGTCGCCGGCGATCAACTGGCTACGCCAAAGCCGTTTTCAAACCGAACGTGCACTCGATACACATAAGGCCAGCTCGGAAGTACGCTTGCAAGTCCAAGTGGCCCAGGAACGAGGACTCGCCCTGCTCAACCGCGGCGCCTGGTATGCTGAGCACCAGCGTTGGCACAAGCGCTTACCGCCAGACGTACGACCCTACTTCGATCAGATGTCAGCAGCCCGTTACCATTTTGTAGTGCTGAACTACATGGCGGATGCGACAGCGAAAATCAATGAACTTAAAGGAATTCCGACCTTGCTGATGCAAGGAGGTCAACATGTACTTGTCGACGTTGACGAGACCGCAGCTACCTATATTGATGTTTTGGGAGACTGCCTCTATCTGCGCTGCTATGCAGACGCGAATCACTCACTGATACGAGCAGAGCTGACCGAGTGCCCAAGCTGCCTGTGGATCACCGCAATCACGAATCCCATCAATTTATTCCCACAGCGCATGAGCACAGATATTGAACGTTTTGTGCGCAGCCGCCAGTGGGCCAATCCTAAGAGGAACTTAGTATGTTGAACATCTTGAAAACGTTATTTTTGACTGCTGCTTTTGTGTTCGCAAGCTCAAGCCAAGCAGTCGCGATCGACCAAACAATCGAAAATAGGTACGTCGTGGGAGCGAATGGGGCGGTGGTGGGAACCATGGACATTCGTCGCTCTTCTAGAGGTGCGAGCTACGAGGAGTTGCAGCTCGAGACGCAACTGCATTTGAACATTGGATCGGTAGACGATATCCGTGAGGTGACAATGGACTCCAACCTACGCTTCGGGCCCGATGGTATTATTCGTTTCGATCACCGTTTGAAGGAGAGCGATCTGCGCTATCGTGTCGCGGGCGAAAGAGTTCCTGAGGGGGTATGGGTTTCGGCGCAGCGCGTCAGGACACCCACACAGCATGAGGACAAAAACTTTATCGATGCGGCCCTGCAGCTGGCGAGTAATGTCGTGCCACACCTCGGTATTGCAGTGTCGTTGCTTGCGTCCGAAGGGGACACTTCCGAACCTATCCCGCTGGACGAATTTGACCTCACCGAATCTGAATTGCCTCAGTTCATTGCTAACGATCGGACCGGTAGGCTCAGAGTTCTGAACACTGAAGAACTAGACATCAACACGATTGATCTGCGCCAGGAAGGTCGAGAAACATTGCTTGTTGGCGATGAGCGCCTTGAGGTGCGCGTCGCAAGCGTCATCGGCAAGGACTCTCGTGCGCAGTACTGGGTCGCAACTGACTCGCTCGGACCTTTTGTCGTGAAGATGGAACGTCAAGACAAACAAGGCACTTACACCGTGCGACTAAGCCAGCACCCGATTATGCCTTCGACATGACGTGTGCTGCCCTGCTCTCCTGTGCGCTCACATTTAGGG
>Ga0335398_10003217_pt1 | contig 24335 bp, 22 predicted proteins | sample BON03_FD_205742 | JGI IMG/M metagenome (GOLD analysis project Ga0335398, IMG submission 205742) | Freshwater microbial communities from Lake Bonney liftoff mats and glacier meltwater in Antarctica - BON-03 (spades assembly) (version 2) | ecosystem: Environmental > Aquatic > Freshwater > Ice >... | reverse complement strand
CGGTCTGGCTGGTCAAGTCAGCATGCACGGCGGTGTCACCAGACTATGGGTATACATACTTAAACAACTCAACCTCTCTGGCTACCCCACCAAACCTTAATCAACGGCTTCTAGCTGTTTTAAAGGCGAAGTCGGGCAGGGAATCAGTCAATATTAATTCGGCTTAGGGACGAGGCTTGTCTTTTTTATGATGGCGCACTGTATATGCCCGAAATCGACTCTCCGGGGAAAGGGATAGGCTTTGCGCGTAGGGAGCAGGGGGAGAGGCGCGTCACATACGGTGGCACGTAGGGTAGCTTCTGGCACTCCGTACCGACCGGAGCTAAAGTGGCCCCAATCGAATCTGCTATTACGGGGGCGTTGCGGTGTTCATTCATAAAGAGAGCCTCATGATTCAAAGTTTGTTAGCGCACCAATGCCCTTAACAATAAAGAAAATTTTATGGCACATCAACACCCGCACCATGTGCTCGTTTCGGATAAAATTAATCACTACCTTTGCAACCTAACCACATCGGTCACGCTTTTTTAAAATCGCCGGTCACGTTCAGTGAAATACGCAGACGGTCGATTAGCCTCCAGCCTGCTCAACTTTAAACTCTTTGTTAGGCAACCCAAAAACTTTATCAAGTACTTCAGTTGGAGGCATTCGCTTGGACAAAATGGGAAACACTCGTATTAGTTCCTCGACATCTTCAGGAAGAGCTGTATTGCAATTTTGAATTATCTTCTCGAGATCTTCGCTCCATGCCAAGTCTGGTCTGCCAAGAGTTTTTAGGATTACCCTATTTCTAAGTTCCATCATGTCCTTGGCAGGGTTTTCTAAAGCCTCGACTAAGAATTGATTTCTTACTTTTTGCGGTAATCCGTCGATGCTAGTAAGTGCAAATTTGACGTTCTCGTCGTAATCGAGAAGAATCTGGGAGGCTTCTATTTGTGAAGCCGACATTTGAGTCTCAGTACTGTTATTGACCGACGGGTTTTTGTTTACAGTTGTAATGTAGGTTACAGATTGGTCTAAGGCCGTTACGTTCAAGTCTGCTTCATGGGGCTTGAGTGATTCTGTACTTTCACTATCTTCCATATTATTGGTGCTACCTCGTATCAAGGGCTCTTGATGTGGCGTCGCCTTGGGGAGGTGCTTAATCAGTTCGGGCTGATCTTCTATTGGAGCATTTGGAGTGTTTACCAATGTTGGTTCGCTGTCAGGGTAATAGGTGTTTCTGACACGTTTGGACTTGTCTAGATATGTGGTCCAAGCGATAGCGGTGAAAAAATAAATTGCAACATTTGTACCGTTTAATAAATCGCTAATGTCAATATTTAAGTATCTTACTGGAAGGTGAAGTACTTTAACTAATAAGATTGTTGGCAAAACAAACCATATTATTATGACCGTATGAGAAACTGCAGATGGGTCACGACGACGTGCCAAGATGTACCCCGCATAAATGGTAATGGCGGTTTCTAAGGCAGTAGTTATCCAAACAGATGTCTTGAAGTCGATCCAGTTTGTATGGTTTAGCAGATTTGGGTATTTTTTTTCGGTCTGATTGAAGTCTGTCGCAATCTGCGCAAAATTTAATAATGGGCCAAAGAAAATAAGCCCAACAATCAAAATAAGAAGCCACCCAGCAATGCCTTTCGGACCGATAGCATTAGGGTTTGCGGCTGGTATCTGGTTTGAAAGTTTGTAAACGGATACGTACACCAGACATACCGCAACTATAGCAACGAATATATACAAAACCCCGAGTTCGATCACAGTAGGACTCTCCAGAGCTCTCGTATCAGACGCCAATACGAGAATTATTGCTGATGTCTAGCCCATAAGACAGGGGTGGGGCTTGCTGTTCTATCCGTATTGAATTCAAGCAAATAAAGTTATTGCAACTACAGCAACTTAAAGTATCGAATTTGACCTGAACTAGGGTTGAGCTTGCCCGTGAATTCACTGTAACTGATAAAAACTTTTTCTTCTGGTATCTTATCCCTCAGTTTTATGTTCGTCAAACTTCAAATCTTTTAATTCATTACTACAAGATATGACCCTTTGTGCCAGATCTTGTCGGTGCGTAGTATGTTTGTGACCTTGCTTGGAGTGTGCTCTGGGCAAATGTTTTAACACTTTCAAAACAGATTCTTGCTAGGCACTTGCTTTATGCAATTGCCGGTGTATCTGACAGTCTGACCCCAACTTAGTTCGTTTAGTGGGTGAATTCCAAAAATGTATGTGTGAGCTTCTAAAAACCCTGTTTTCCTGTCGATACGAAGTTCTTGTAGCCTATTTTTACCATCTTTATACTGAAATTCGAGAACATCCAAATTAGATTTGTTTTCGAAGGAATGGCCATTTAGGATTTTGGTGACTGAGTTCTCTGGCGCGAACATTGTCATCATTAAAGGAGGGGAACCTCTAACTATAATTTTGTAGGATAAGAACGACAAGTCCGGTCTCTCGGAAGATGCTAGAAAAGGTTCGATATCAATTTGGATTCGTTCAGATAAAAATTCATCATTATTCGGGTGAAGAAGTGAAACCTTAGTGCCCTCAATATTACAAATCAAGGTTAATTTTTCAAACGCAAAAGTGGTTGTACATAACAGCGTTGAAATTAGCAGGCACAAACATTTTCTCATTGCTTGACTCGATTGTTTTAAATACACCCTATCAAAAACACTTAAGTTTTGGGTATATTAACCCGTGGTCTTATATCCGTCAAACTGGCAACCTTCTAGGATGGCAAAACCGTCCCCATCATATGCTGGTGCTGATACGCTCGTTGCATTGGGTGGTGCTATCCGACGCGAGCGTAAGAAGAAGGGCATATCACAGGAGCAATTAGCGCTGTCTGCTGATTTAGATCGTTCTTATGTTGGGGGCGTTGAAAGAGGCGAGCATAACCTGACGATAATGACCATCGTAAAATTAGCTGATGCGCTCAAGGTTAATCCTCGAGAGTTGTTATGAAATTTGTGGTCAATATCTTTGTCCTTAATTTGATTGTGAGGCTTTTGGTCCCGGCCTTGTATCTGAAATATTGATCGTAAATTCTCACCTCATGTCATACAATGTTATTTGCATTAAGAGTTGGGCTGACGCTCACGCCAACCTGTCTAATCGGACAAGGTGGCCCGTTTAGACGGATGTGGCTTTTTTTTTAGAGCAAACCATCGGTTAGCGTCGCCCTCCCTTGGTGGAGGGTTTTTTTTGTCCTAGCGTTTTGTTTTCAGGATTGGTCCACCAGATAAAGGACCGGGGAGATTTGATCCAGATTGCCACCCCCGACATGTTGTCAATTGTGGCTAAACAGGAGATGAGCATGACTAAGACACTCGTTCAATTATCAACCGAAGTAACTCCCGAAATCCCAAAAACTACGCTAGAAGTTGATCCCGCAACGGGTCTGAATGAGCCTAGCAGTAAGGTCGAAAATCCTAAAACCAGAAAGCACTCAAAGGTACTTCGTAAAGGTGATTTGGCAATAGTTGTGAAAGACGATAGTGATCAATTGAATTTGGGGGTTGTAGTTCAAATTTTGCATGTCGTTGGCCAACAGTCTTGGTGGCCTTGGGATAGTACTAATAAAAGGTGGGCTGATAGGTCAAGGTTGATGAAAACGGTCTATGTAGAAGCGTTGTCAGCCAGAGGGCTTAGTTATCACTCATACCAATGCAATGGAGACCTAGTGTTACAGCGCTTTGGTTCAATCCCTGCGGCCCATTTAAAAAAGATTCGTTCTTGAGCAGACTGCTGATGCTCACCTCTCATTAGAGGTAGTTCAACGAATGAGTAAGTTTGGTTTCAATAGAGATGGTAGAAGTTTCTATATGTTGAGGTAAATTGAGATTGCCATACTGATTAAGCTACTTGCTCCCCCGACATTCCGTTTTTTTCAATTCTATATTGCCAATGAATAGCCCATCCTGCAGATAGTAGCGGTAATTGACATCAAACACTTCCAGTGTGCGCCTCATACTAGGATCCGAACACCATGTATTCAATATGGCAGGTTTTAATGCACGAAGGTCAATTGCAGATAAGTAGTCTTTTGTGAGGTTTACCTCAGCGATGTACACAAGCACTACTTTGTTAGACAAGCTTACACATGTCACGTTAGTCATCTCGGTTAATTTATCAACTCGAATTGGAAGTGACTTACGGGCATTATCTGCAACGAACTTACACAAACCAAAAGTATCAGAGCTAGCGTGCGCTGGCCATATAGGTGTGACCACCAGTAAAAGCAGTATCATCAAACTTATCAACGCTTGCATATAAATACCTCATTAAAGTTTTCGTCATGGTTGAGTCTTTCACGAATCGAACACATAATGTTATTAACCAATGGCGACTAATTTTTTTAATTCTGGTTAATCTTTTTTTTTAATTCTAACTTTTCACTTCCAATTTGCCACTGCCGGCCATATTTAGTTGGAATACCTTTCATGGAAGCGTTAAAGACACCCCTAGACTTTGACGCTGGGAACGATTTGAGAACACGGCACAAGAGGTTAAATGGGTTATGCGAAGAACCCACCTCGGGACTGCAGACCTAGAGGTTTTCTTCCCGGCGTTCGGGGTGCTTTCATCCCTAATTTATGCAAGCATTGTTCCAACCTTGCAAGTTCTATATTATCTTTTCTGTATTGTTCCCTGAGCAGTTTGGTTTGAAGACCATGCACAGTATTAGCATCAATAACCCGCTGTTTGCCTTCAGCAGTTCTGGGCCCAGTGCTTTTACCGCCATGAAACCGACATTTCGTCTTGCCCTCTACAGCAGGCCCTTGGCATTGCCTCTTTGTTCTTTTGGAAAACGCTTGACAGCGACGGCAGACAATTCTTCCACCGCAGGTTTGCATAACTAACTCGAATTGGTCTCGTGATTTCATATGCTTATCTTATCTGCTATTGATAGTGTTCGAAAGAGAACGTTCTGATGGATAATTGCGATCATATAAAAAAGAGAAGAGGTGTCAGTGAGGAGGTATTTTTGAGTCCGTTCGAGACTACGTATTGTGTTGCCAGAACACCTTTGCGAAGCATCAGAGGACCCTCTAGGAACTAAATTCACCAAAGTTAAACTCTGCTTTGCCGAAAAAGCTTTCTTATCGAATGTGCGTATTCAAGTGTAAGTGATTCGTATAGAAGCATAGCTGTATTAAGGGGGTGGCAGTGGGGTAGGGTGTAGATCTTATAAATTTTGATGCCCCCCCTTGGCTTATTGCGGATGGGAAGCTTTGATCAACTTTTTGCGGCGAACACTTGCTCTTCGTCAATTAGTTAACGGTAAAGCCAAAACATACGCATTAAACACGGAAAGTATCTATTGGTATGTTCTTAGGTATGTAAATAAAAAAAAAGCCTCGAAAGGCGCTTAATCATTGACCGTTTGGCGGAGAGGGTGGGATTCGAACCCACGGTGGATTCGCACCCACGCCTGATTTCGAGTCAGGTACATTCGACCACTCTGCCACCTCTCCGACTCAAGTTGAGTATGTTAGCAGAAAGCCACATTGCTTAGAAAGCACTTGGTTTCACTGTTTAAGTGTAAAAATCTCTAACGTTCGTCTCATGTCTGCCTAGTTGCACATCTAAGCCCACATCATCGTTACACTAAGTTATCGTTACACTTAGACTATCGACGGTCGTGACCCATTCGTTAAAGGTATAAACCCCCATCATGCTATTTCTACTTTCACCCGCTAAAAAGCTTGATTACGACACACCATTGCATACTCAACAGCATAGTGAGCCCCTTTTTGTTAAACAATCAAAGCAACTGATTGCTGAACTCAAACCTAAATCAGTGGCTGAAGTGGGCAAGCTCATGACGTTAAGCCCGGCCTTAGCGCAGCTAAATGTTGACCGCTATGCCCAATGGGTGCCTAAATCAACTCAAAAGAATGCTCGCCCTGCAATATTGGCTTTTAATGGCGATGTGTACGAAGGCTTAGACGCTTCGACCTTAAACGAGAAAGACCTAGACTGGGCCCAAGAACACGTGGTGATTTTAAGTGGCCTTTATGGCGCATTACGGCCACTTGATTTAATGCAGCCTTACCGTTTAGAAATGGGTACCAAACTAAATAACCCAACTGGTAAAAATCTTTATAAGTTTTGGAAGTTATATATTGCCCCGTATTTAAATGAACGGCTGGCAGCAGACAATAAAATGCCGGAAGCCAACACACTACCCGTTATTATTAACCTAGCTTCAGAGGAATACTTTAAATCGGTCGATATAAACGCACTTAATGCAAGTGTGGTTCAATGCGAATTCAAAGAGGGGCAAGCGGGTGTATTTAAGATAATTAGTTTTTATGCAAAACGTGCTCGCGGCCTGATGACTCGTTATGCAATAGATAATCGTGCAAAAAATCCCGATGATTTAAAAACCTTCAACCTTGAAGGCTACGTTTATCAGCCAGATTTGTCTTCAATAAAAAAACTTGTCTTTCACCGTAGCGCTTAAAGGGAAACCAATATGTCTTCAAAAAAAATCGCATTACCTAATTACCCCCATATTGCGTTGTTACTTCAAGGTGGCGGTGCCTTAGGGTCTTACCAAGCAGGTGTTTATGAAGGCTTAGTTGAGCGCGGTATTCAGCCTAACTGGGTTGCAGGTATATCGATTGGGGCATTAAATTGCGCCATTATCGCGGGTAACCCTCCAGAAAAACGGGTCGAGCAGTTACATGCGTTTTGGAACACCATTTGTTCCCCACCAAGTTTGTCAGCCAGCATGTTTGAAAACTCTACAAATCTGTTTGGCTCAATGATGGCGCCTATGCAAAACATGATGCAAAATTTTAATGAGTCATTGTTTAGCTCAATGTCAGCAATACACACCTTGGTGAAAGGCCAAGAAGGCTTCTTTAAACCTCGCATTATGGCTCCAGGCGGCGGCGCTCCTGACACCACCAGTTTTTACGACACCTCGCCCATTATTTCTACCCTTGAAAAGTTTGCAGATTTTGACCGTATTAATAGCGGTGAAATACGTGTTTCTTTAGGTGCAACTAATGTGGCGACTGGTAATTTTGTTTATTTTGATACGAAAGATATGAAACTTGCACCCAAGCACTTTTTGGCTTCGGGCTCTTTGCCGCCAGGCTTTCCCGCAACTGAAATTGATGGTGAATTTTATTGGGACGGAGGTTGCGTTTCTAACACGCCACTGGAATATGTTTTAAGCTCAACGCCACGCCAAGACACCTTGGCATTTCAGGTTGACTTATGGAGCGCTCACGGCGCTTTGCCAACGAATATGAATCAAATTACCGAGCGTTTAAAAGAGATTCAATATTCAAGCCGTACCCGTACCGTGACAAACGCAGTGCATTTGGCGCAAAGCATGCGTCGTGCTTTAGTTGATACCGTGAACCGCATACCAGCTGCAGTGAAAGAAGCCGACCCATGGTTTGACCAAATGGTTCGTCACATGATGGGCGCACGTTTTAACGTGATTCAGCTTATTTATGAAAATAAACAATCTGAAGGTCATTTTAAAGATTATCAGTTCAGTGCTGAAACTATGCAAATGCATTGGCAAACCGGGTTACATGATATGCATGAAACTTTGTCATTCCCTGCTTGCCTAGATATGCCAGACGAAGGCGAAAACTTTGTTACGTTTGACGTTCACACGCATAAACGTAGCTCATCTAGTCAGTTTAGTTCACATGGCAAAGAAGGGGCAACCCAGCCCGCTGCGAAGGTAGCGGTTAAAGTTGCTACCAAGGCTGCACCGCCGCCACCTGGCCAATACATTGAAAAGACTCCCACTAAAGCCGCTCACAAACCAGCCACGAAAGCAGCAACCAAAGCAGCAGTGAAGCCAGTAACGAAAACAGCCACGAAAACACAGACTAAAGTAGCAGTGAAACCAGTCGCTAAAAAGTAGCGTGTTAGTAAAAAAAGGGGTGTACTGATCATTTGATCGATACACCCCTTTAATCATTTACACAAAAAATTACATCTATCTTAAATTTAAAATATCTTAAATTTTCAAATAACTTAAATTTGCAAACAAAATTAATATGCAAATAAAATTAATATGCATTTAACATTAAGCATTGAACATTAAGATGCATCTAATTTTCAAGAACATTGATATCAAATTAAAACGTTAAGCTTTCAAATAATCAAACGCGACTTCACCCAAGCCTAATGACAAATCACATATTAAGTGTTTAGCGCCCACAATTTCTAACACCGGTAAATCAGCGATAGGTGCAATGGCGTGATGAAATAGTTCTAAGCGGGCAGGGCCTGTCCAGGCGCCTTTAATATTTACGTTTTGTACGTAGTAGCGAACTAATTCGCAAACGCGAGGGGTGCCATCAACGTGTGGAATTATTTTTAACAAGTAGTTAGGCGTGGCGGCCATTTTCTCTTGTTCGGCTTTGCAATCTAAGGTTTCATATTTGTAGCCCATGGTGCCTGTTGCAATACGTACCGGACCATAATTAAGTGTACCCAACAACGTGTCTGACGCCACTGCAAGCGTAGGTGATGCTAACTTTTTAGGAAACCCCCACAGCTCGCGGCCGCCTGCAATAGGTGATTCATCATCAAGGTACATCATATGGGTGTAACCGCCGTGGCGGCCTTGTTCGTCGACCACAGCTATGACTTGCCCAGACTCGGTGTAGTCACCAAAACCGGTTGAATCAGGCATACGAATAAATTCAAAATTCACAATGGGGTCAACCACTTTTAGCGGCTCGGGCACAACTGCACGCAGCGCATCGAGATCAGTGCGATAAGAAATGATTAAAAACTCACGATTCACAAAATGGTAAGGCCCTTTAGGGTACGAAGGGTTTACAAACGGCATTGAATAAGCGTTCGCTTTAATATCTGCAATTTTCATAACTTGACCTTATATATATTTATTTAAATCATATCTTAAATCGAAATGTTTATATTTTTTTAAATTAAACCTGACGAATCGATTGAGTTTCTAAAATAATCTGTTCGACCGAGCTACGCAACTGGTCAAGCATATAGCCCACGCCTTTCACATTCATCTCGGCTTCTAGTCCCTCTGGTAACTCAGCATGCGCCAACGTTATGTCGCGGGTTTGAGCTGCCAGTGCCATATTTTCTAAATACCCCACAAGTCGCAGCGGCACTTGGTTTAGCGGGTAAAGCACTTCAATTATGGCAGAGGTTCGTGAAACCAGTGTGTGGTTTTGAATAAGCAAATGGTTAAACTCGGCTACGTGTATTTGTTTGGCTTTAGGCTCAAGCATCATGCGTTGCAGCGAATCAGTAAAGTTACTTAAAGCTAAATACACATTTTTACGACCTAAGTGCCAACTTAAATCGTCTTGCGGCAAGTCAACCAAATGGTCTGCTGAAGTAGGCGGGGTTGTAAAAACACGATGTGCTTTTAACCATTGAGTCACCCCAATTAAATATTGTGCATTCGCGTCTCTGGCTGTTTGCGCAAACTTCGGTATAGAACGTGCTTCCCACCAAGGGTAGAGATAGCTACAAGCAAAAGCAATAAGTGAACCCACAACGGCTTCAATGGCACGATCGCCTGCCAAATTAAATGAATCAGGTAATAAAAAATGTAAAACAAGTAAAACAGAAACTGTCATAAAAAAAGTTGAAAGCAGGTAATTTAATAATATGAGCGCAGACCCAAGTATTAAACTGACAATGAGTGTTGCCGTAATTATGGTGGCGTCTTGCGTAAACATTAAAATCAAAAGTGAAACGCCGCTACCGGCAATGGTTCCGATCAGTCTGCCATTATTACGCTGATGGGTCGTTGAAAAAGCGGGCCTCATAATCACAATAATACTGATCAACATCCAATAGCTATGGGGCTGTAAAACCGGAAACGCAATCGCCACCAACATACCCAAGCCCACCGCAGTACTGAGACGAAGTGCAAATCTAAAAACTGAAGAAGTCCAGCGTAAATTGTCAATTAATAAAGCCAGTCTGTATTCGTGACGAGTTAAAATTTCAGATGGAAGGTGTTGCAAATGTTCAACTTCAAGCACCGCCATCGGTCGATTTGAACCCACTTGTTGCCGCATACGCAACAACACAAGTTCAATATTTTTAAGTCTTTTTACAACCTGTGAACAAATGTTAAAGGCTTCAGGGTGCGTTGCAGCAAAGCCATGCCTTTGCATTTTTTCAAGTTCATAATCGAGCGCTCTTAATTCTGCTTTTGCGCCCATATGGTGATTAAAATGTGTAAAGCGATTGCCGCGTGTAACCGTCACAGCAATACGCTCAATTTCATTTGCATATTTTAATAAAGCGTCACGCATAAATACAAGCGAGTCACTTTGAGCCATATCTCGATGTAAAAATTTGTAGTCAGTTTGTGTGCCCAAAAATAAATCAAGCAAACTCACCATGTCTACAAAAACATTCCAAGTCATTTTGCGTTTATGTGAACGGTTAAGCTTCTTTTCACTTAAATTGGGTAATAAGATGTCTCTAACGGCTTGATGACTGGCAATCATTTTTGATTGTCGCTGCATTAATTCGTTGTAACCCTCATCAATATCCGTTTCTGGGTCATACATCAGCCCGCGTTGTGCCACATAATCAGAGGTTGCGAGCAATGCTGCTGTAAGTGCTTGCTCTTCTTCTTGTACTTTAGTCAAGCGGCCGAGTGCCAAAGAGCTCAACACATAAATCACAGCACCAATCATCGTGACAAAAACGTGTATGAGCGTTTGAGTGACACTTAACGGCGTATGCAAGGTGATTGTCATCAAAAGTAAACAAGCTAAGCTGATCACACCGCCACGTTGGCCAAAGGCATGCAACATTGACAAGCCAAAACATAACAAAATCACGACGCCAGCTAATGTGTAGGGGTAGGGTGACGCAAAACCTGTGAGTGCGACAGTTAACCCACCGAGCAGCACACCCCAAAGCATTTCATAAATACGGCGTTTTTGTGGACCTGGTTGGTCAATAATTGCGACGCAACTCGCGCCTAAGCCCGCTATAAGGCCGCTGCTGGTATTGCCTAAGGCGAAAGACACCAGTCCAAAAGCAAATAAGACACAAATGCCATGACGCACACCACTTAAAAAGTGGTGGCTGTAAATTAAACGCCGAAATGCCGACATACTGAACGGTATACCCATAGCCGAAATTTAACCCTGATTTGCACCAAACGCTGGAAAGTACTACATTAAGCGACCATCTGTGTATCAAAACATAGCGCTAAGGTGGTCGTTGACGTGCATTTTTTGAACCTAAAAACCGCATTTTGACTGTTAATTAGTCGTTGGCCTCGTCAAAAACGTGTGGCTGACAACTCCGTTTCGATCCAGAGTGCCCAATGGTGGGCGCGTGTTGAATCGGTTGGTAAGGCAACGCTGCAATGTTGATGCGTTCGGGTGGCCGGCCCCAGTGGGGTTGAAAGCGCCGGGCGTGTGAAGATGATTCGTTTCGCTTTAGCAAGGTCAGGCAACCCTAGAAAAGTTTGCCGAGGCACAAGCAACCAACATGATAAAACCGGTAATGAAAGGAAATAATCATGACTGAAATGAATGGCGCCGATATCGTCGTCAATTGCATCGCTGAAGAAGGTGTCGAACACGTGTTCGGTTACCCAGGCGGCGCAGTGCTCTATATTTACGACGCAATTTACAAGCAAAACAAATTCAAACATATTCTGGTTCGCCATGAGCAAGCAGCGGTGCATGCTGCCGATGCCTATTCGCGCTCATCCGAGAAAGTAGGTGTTTGTTTAGTAACCAGTGGCCCCGGTGTCACCAATGCCGTGACTGGTATCGCCACCGCGTATATGGATTCCATACCGATGGTAATCATCAGCGGTCAGGTGCCCACCCATGCGATTGGCGAAGATGCATTTCAAGAGTGCGACACCGTTGGCATTACCCGCCCCTGTGTCAAACATAATTTTTTAGTGCGCGATGTCAAAGATTTGGCTCAGACCATGCGCCAAGCTTTCTATATCGCCAAAAGTGGTCGCCCAGGCCCAGTGCTGGTTGATATTCCCAAAGACGTGTCATTTGCTCGCACCAAATATGCACCCAGCCGCGAACCTGTGGTGTTGCGTTCATATCAACCGGTCATGAAAGGCCATCAAGGGCAAATCAAGAAAGCCGTGCAAATGTTGTTGCAGGCTGAGCGCCCCATGATTTATAGCGGTGGCGGCGTTATTTTGTCGAATGCCTCAGCCGAGTTAACGAAGTTGGTCAAAATGGTTGGTGCGCCTTGCACCAATACGTTAATGGGCTTAGGTGCCTTGTCACCGCACGACCCACAGTTTGTGGGTATGCCTGGCATGCACGGTACGTATGAAGCCAACATGTCAATGCAGCACTGTGACGTGCTGATCGCGATTGGCGCTCGTTTCGATGACCGAGTGATTGGTAACCCCAAGCACTTTGCACAGAACTTTAGAAAAATTATTCATATTGATATTGACCCGTCGTCTATATCAAAGCGTGTCAAAGTTGATATACCCATTGTGGGTGACGTTAAAGATGTACTGACAGACTTCATGGCTTTATACGAAGCCATGTCAACAGAGCATGTTCAAAACAAAGTGGCGTTAGCTGATTGGTGGAAGCAAGTTAACGTTTGGCGCGGCAAAGAATGTATGAAGTTTGCCTTGTCAGACACCTTGATTAAGCCACAGTTTGTTGTTCAGAAATTGTGTGAGCTCACCACCGGTGATGCGTTCATCACCTCTGACGTGGGTCAGCACCAAATGTGGGCCGCTCAGTATTATGGCTTTAACCACCCCCGTCGCTGGATCAACTCTGGCGGCTTGGGTACCATGGGTGTCGGTTTACCTTATGCCATGGGTGTGCAAATGGCCAACCCAGGTTCAACCGTTGCATGTATAACGGGCGAGGGCTCTATTCAAATGAATATTCAAGAGCTCTCAACCTGCAAACAATATCACCTAACACCTAAAATCATTTGTCTTAACAACCGTTACCTCGGCATGGTTCGTCAGTGGCAAGAAATTGATTATGGCTCGCGCTACGCCGAATCGTACATGGACGCTTTGCCTGATTTTGTGGCCTTAGCCCAAGCGTACGGTCACGTTGGGGTTCGCATTGACAAACCAGAAGATGTTGAAGGCGCATTAAAAGAAGCCTTAGCCATGAAAGATAGCCTTGTTTTCATGGATTTCATCACCGATCAATCAGAAAATGTGTGGCCTATGGTCAAAGCTGGTAAAGGCTTGACTGAAATGCTGCTCGGCTCTGAAGATCTGTAAGGGTGAAAAACATGAAACATATTATCTCTGTATTGATGGAAAACGAACCGGGCGCATTGTCACGGGTTGTGGGCTTATTTTCTGCGCGTGCTTACAACATTGAAACCTTGACCGTAGCGCCCACAGAAGACTCAACCCTGTCACGCCTGACCTTAACCACTATTGGTTCAGACAGCGTGATTGAACAAATTACCAAGCACCTTAACCGCCTGATTGAAGTGGTTAAAATTGTTGACTTAAGCGAAGGCCCGCATATTGAGCGCGAGTTAATGTTGATTAAAGTGCGTGCTGTCGGTAAAGAGCGAGAAGAAGTTAAACGTTTAGCTGATATCTTTCGCGGCCGCATCATTGATGTGACCGATAAAGCGTACACCATCGAGCTGACGGGTGATCAAAGTAAAACCCAAGCCTTTATTGATGCGCTTGATCGCAGTGCCATACTTGAAACGGTTCGTACAGGGGTATCGGGTATAGGCCGTGGTGAACGTATTCTTCGTATTTAAATACTTTACATTTTTAATTTTTTAAATTTATTTGACATGCAACCTCATTGTTGCATCCATACATTCGGAGCTCTACATGAAAGTTTTTTACGATAAAGATTGCGACTTGTCTCTCATTAAAGGCAAAACAGTTGCCATCATCGGTTACGGCTCACAAGGCCACGCTCATGCGTTGAACTTGCATGAATCAGGCATTAAAGTCGTAGTGGGTTTGCGTAAAGACGGCGCCTCATGGAAAAAAGCTGAGAATGCAGGCCTAAATGTGGCTGAAGTCAGCGAGGCAGTAAAAGTGGCCGATATCGTTATGATGTTGTTGCCTGACGAAAACATTGCTGCGGTTTACCGCGATCACGTTCAAGCCAACATTAAAGCGGGCGCAGCATTAGCATTTGCTCACGGCTTTAACGTACATTATGGCCAAGTCGTGCCACGCGCCGATATTGACGTCATCATGATTGCGCCTAAGGCCCCAGGCCACACCGTACGCGGTACTTACTCGCAAGGTGGCGGTGTACCCGCATTGGTCGCTGTGCATCAAGACACATCAGGCATTGCCCGTGAAGTTGCCCTGTCATATGCTTCAGCCATTGGTAGCGGTCGTGCCGGTATTATTGAAACCAACTTTCGCGAAGAAACCGAAACCGACTTGTTCGGTGAACAGGCCGTCTTATGCGGCGGTACAGTTGAGCTTATCAAGGCAGGTTTTGATACGCTGGTTGAAGCCGGTTACGCCCCTGAAATGGCCTACTTTGAATGTTTGCACGAAGTTAAGTTGATCGTTGACTTAATTTACGAAGGCGGCATTGCCAATATGAATTACTCAATTTCAAACAATGCTGAGTACGGTGAGTACGTCACAGGCCCTAAAATTGTGACAGACGAAACACGTGCTGCTATGCGCAAATGTTTGGTTGACATTCAAACAGGTGAATACGCTAAGAGCTTTATTTTAGAGAACCAAGCCGGCGCCCCGACTTTAATGTCAAGACGTCGTATTAATGCCAGCTCGCAAATTGAGCAAGTTGGCGGTCAATTGCGCGCCATGATGCCATGGATCGCTAAGAACAAGTTGGTTGATCAGAGCAAAAACTAAGTTATTCATAATTTTTTTATGAACAACTGTTTATCGATTACCTATTAATAGTTGATTAATAACTAAGCCTTTTTGGGTTTAGTTTGAAGCGCGCCCCATGGGGCGCGTTTTTTTAGGTTAACCTTTGGCCTATATGCAAACTCCACATTACCCACACCCCATTATTGCCCGAGAAGGGTGGCCATTTTTAGCTATTGCAGTGGCCATTGCACTCGTGGTAACTTATTTTTCAATTTCCTGGTCTATTTTGTTCTGGGTTATTGCATTATTTGTGCTGCAATTTTTTAGAGACCCACAGCGTCAAGGTAGCTCTTCACCGTTGGCCGTTATCAGCCCAGCTGATGGTCGCATTGTGGTCGTGGCCGAGGTCGATGACCCGTATGCTAAACGCCGCGCTTTGAAAATCAGCGTTTTCATGAATGTTTTTAACGTCCACAGCAACAGGTCACCGGTTGATGGCACGGTTCAGCATGTTGAGTATTTTCCTGGTAAATTTTTTAATGCTTCGCTAGATAAAGCCTCGTTAGAAAATGAGCGCAACGCTATGGTGCTTAAAACCACGCGTGGTGACATTGTGACCGCGGTTCAGGTTGCAGGCTTAGTGGCTAAGCGCATACTGTGTTACGCCCAGTTAAATCAAGTTTTAGCGCGTGGTCAGCGTTATGGTTTTATACGGTTTGGTTCGCGAGTTGATGTGTATTTACCTATAGGTTCACGCCCACGCGTCACCATTGGCGACAAAGTCAGTGCAACCAGCACCGTTTTGGCCGAGTTACCGGAACACGTTTTGCAAGCCGAGCCTACAAAAGCTCAGTCATCACAAACCGAGTCATCACAAACCGAGTCATCACAAACCGAGTCATCACAAACTAAGGCGGCTGTTTAAACAGATGTCTAACGACCCTATTCGCGACCCCGTTCCTAGAAATCGCGGTATTTATTTACTGCCAAATGCGTTCACCACGGCAGCACTGTTTGCAGGTTTTTTTGCAGTGGTGCAAGCGATGGGTGGCAAATTTGAATTAGCGGCTATAGCTATTTTTGTAGCAATGGTGCTAGACGGTATGGACGGTCGCGTCGCGCGTTTAACCAACACGCAATCAGCTTTCGGTGAGCAATACGATTCGTTGTCAGATATGACCTCGTTTGGTGTGGCGCCGGCTTTAGTTGCTTACCAGTTTGCGATGGTCGATTTAGGGCGATGGGGTTGGTTGGCTGCATTCGTTTATGTTGCAGGTGCAGCCTTGCGCTTGGCACGTTTCAATACGAATATTGCAGTCGTTGATAAAAGATATTTTCAAGGCTTGCCTAGCCCCGCTGCGGCCGCTTTAGTCGCGGGTTTTGTGTGGTTAGTGCAAGACAACCGTTTAAACATTGACCCCGCTGTTTTAGGCTGGATCATGTTCACTATTACCCTCTATGCAGGCGTTGCAATGGTGACTAACCTGCCGTTTTACAGTGGCAAAAGTTTTGCTTTAAGCCGTAGTGTGCCATTTTGGGCAATGTTGGTTGTTGTGGCCAGTTTTGTATTCATCTCAAGCGACCCGCCCGTTGTTCTGTTCGCACTCTTTATTGCATATGGTCTGTCAGGCTGGGTCTTGTGGTACTTGCGGGCACGTAAAGCAAAATCAATTCGAATTAAAGATAAAGAATAGCAATAAGTGTTTAACTATTACCGCCAACCCCCGCCATCATTATATAAATACCAAGGGTCTGGCCCGGGGTAATGCTGTGTAACCTGTTTGCCGTCAGTACCAAAAAATACATACATCAACATGTACCATGTATCGTACTGACGATAGCGGTAAGACCATACAATTTTTAGATCGCTGGGCAGCCCAACCTTTGAAATATTTTCAGGTGGACCAAACTCGCACTTTACGCGTTCAGGTGTCCAGACGCCTTCACTCAACCTATTGAACTCACGGTCGTCAAGCATTTGATTGATGGCCCCTACGCGACCCGCCCCATCGACATTAGTGGCCCAAGCATATTGCCCCGAGGGTTGTTGCGACCACACCATGCGTTGCCCGCCATCAGGCAGCGGGCACGTGATGGTGGATTGGCCAAACTGTTTTTCAACCTCAGTTACGGGTGTACCCGGTTTAACGTCAGTGATGACCGCACAACCCGATAACCCTGCAAGCAATAAAGCCGAACATATACCTAAAACACGATGCGCAATCAATTTAGCCCAAACCTTAAAACAGTAGCTATCAAAATATTATTTTCCTGTAATAAGGGTGTTGAACACAGGGTCAGGGCCTGGCGAAAAGCGCAAAACAGTATTGGTTGGGGTTGCAAAATAAATATACATAATCATATATTGATTTGATTCATTTAAGAAACGATATTCCCAGACAGTTTGATTTGGGCTTTTAGGAAATACGTGCACAACGGCGGGGGGGCCAAACTCGCAACGTACTTTGCTTGAAACCCAAGTGCCCTGGTTCAACACATCAAATGCTTTGACCGACATGATTTGGGTAAATGTGCCCACTTTGTCTTGTGCATCAACCGTGGTGGCCCAAGCCATTTCGCCATCAGGCATTTGTGACCATACAGCACGCATCGTGCCATTTGGGCCATCGCATGTTACAGCCGGGTTGCCAAACTGCTTTTGAACCGCTGATAAAGAGGTGCCAGGGGGTATGCTGGTCATCTGAGCGCAACCGGCTAAGGTTAAAAGACAGGCAGCACTTAGGCCAAGTTTAAATTTTGTATGCATGCTTAAAATCCCTTTCATTCGATCGTTCAAAAAGTGTTTTTTACTACAGAAAATGATGAGATTGTTTTGTTAAAGCCAAATGAGTTCAATTTTCTAGCTAAATCGCATTTCAATATCTTAGTACTATTACGCTATAATATTTAACTTCAATCAAGTTTTATATTTTTATCACCCTTCACGCTCGGGCACCTCAGCCCCAGCGCATGTTCATAGAGGTCTATCATTATGTCAGTTGTCGATATTAACAAAGCAGAAATCGTTTCAAAATTTCAACGCGCACAAGGCGATACCGGTTCGCCAGAAGTACAAGTTGCGTTGCTTACAGCCCGTATTAATGAGTTGGCCGGGCACTTTAAAGCCCACATGAAAGATCATCACTCACGTCGTGGTTTGTTGCGCATGGTAAGCCGTCGCCGTAAATTGCTCGACTACCTTAAAAGCCGTAACCCTGACGCTTACCGCGCACTGATCGAAACCCTTGGTCTGCGTAAGTAATTGTTTAACGTCCCACCGTATTTTATACACGGGGTCTTAGCATCACGATAAACCGTGCCTAACTTGACAATCTGTCGCGTTAGGCACGGTTTTTCATTTAACAGGAACTTGTTTTATGTTTAACAAAGTCACCAAATCATTTCAGTACGGTCAACATACCGTCACCCTCGAAACGGGTGAAATTTCTCGCCAGGCGTCTGGCGCAGTCGTGGTCTCTATTGACGACACCGTTATTTTAGCGACGGTAGTCGGTGCACGTACCGCTAAAGCAGGCCAAGATTTTTTCCCACTGACAGTCGATTATGTTGAAAAATCTTATGCTGCTGGCCGTATTCCAGGTGGTTTTTTCAAACGTGAAGGCCGTCAAACTGAAAAAGAAATTCTCACCTCACGTTTAATCGATCGTCCATTACGTCCATTATTTCCTGAAGGTTTTTACAACGAAGTTCAGGTCATTATTCACGTATTATCGGTTAACCCAGAAATCGACCCTGATATGCCTGCCATGATCGGCGCCTCAGCCGCTATGGCCATTTCAGGTATTCCGTTTAATGGTCCAGTCGGCGCAGCCCGCGTTGCTTACATTAACGACGAATACGTTTTAAGCCCAACGGCCACCCAATTGCTCGATTCAAAAATGAATTTGGTTGTGGCGGGTACTCAAGCCGCCGTGTTGATGGTTGAATCTGAAGCGCTTCAGTTGTCAGAAGAAGTCATGCTTGGTGGTGTCGTGTTTGGTCATACCCAAATGCAAGTCGCAATCGACGCGATCAACGATTTAGTTCGTGAAGCCGGCAAGCCCGAGTGGAACTGGCAACCTGCCCCCCGTGACGAGCCTTTAATTGCCTCAATTAAAGCCTTGGCACAAGACGGTTTGGCTGCTGCCTACCAAACCCGTGAAAAGCAAGCCCGCACCACACAATTACGTACCGTTTACGCTGATGTGCAAGCTAAATTAGCTGAGCACGCCACACAAAACGCTCAACCCGTGGCAGATAAAGTTACGGTTGAAAACATTTTGTTTGACCTTGAGTCAGCCATTGTGCGTCATCAAATCTTAAGCGGTGAGCCCCGTATTGACGGTCGCGATACCCGTACGGTTCGCCCCATCAGTATTCGTTTGGGTGTGTTGCCCCGTGCCCACGGTAGCGCTTTGTTTACTCGCGGTGAAACGCAAGCGCTAGTTGTCGCTACATTAGGCACCAAGCAAGACGAGCAAATTATTGACGCTATCACGGGTGAATACCGTGACCGTTTCTTAATGCACTACAACATGCCTCCGTTTGCTACGGGTGAAACCGGTCGTTTCGGTGCACCTAAGCGTCGCGAAATCGGTCATGGCCGTTTAGCTAAGCGTTCATTGGTACCTTTGTTACCAGACCACAAAGATTTTCAGTACACCATTCGTTTGGTGTCTGAAATCACCGAGTCAAACGGCTCATCATCAATGGCTTCAGTCTGCGGTGGCGCTTTAGCCATGATGGACGCTGGCGTACCTTTGAAAGATCACGTGGCCGGTGTGGCCATGGGTTTAATCTTGCAAGACGGTAAGTTTGCAGTCTTAACCGATATTTTGGGCGACGAAGATCACCTTGGCGATATGGACTTCAAAGTGGCCGGTACCGAAAACGGTATTACCGCTTTGCAAATGGACATCAAAATTCAAGGCATCACCAAAGAAATTATGCAGGTCGCGTTGGCACAAGCCCGCGAAGGCCGTTTGCATATTTTGGGCATTATGCGCAGTTCAATTGATGGTTCACGCGAAGAACTGTCAGCTTTTGCACCCCGCATGTTGTCAATGAAAATCAACCCAGAAAAGATTCGTGACGTCATTGGTAAGGGTGGTGCAACCATTCGTGCTTTGACTGAAGAAACCGGCACCCACATCGATATTTCTGATGACGGCACCATTGTCATTTCAAGTGCTGATCTTGACAAAGCCCACGAAGCGCAACGCCGCATTACCGAATTGACAGCCGATGTTGAAGTAGGCCAAGTCTACGAAGGTAGCGTGTTGCGTTTGCTTGATTTTGGCGCCATCGTACAAGTGCTGCCTGGCCGTGACGGTTTGTTGCACATTTCTGAAATTGCAAACTACCGCATTGCCAACATTAACGACGTGCTCAAAGTCGGTCAACCGCTTCGTGTCAAAATTCTTGAAGCAGATGACAAAGGCCGTTTACGTTTGTCGGTTAAAGCAATTGGTGGCATAGAAGAGCAGGGTGGCCCCGCTGCGCCAGCTCCTGCAGCACCTGATGCATAAAGCAGCCTAACTGCTGCGCAGTAAATATTGTTCTAATTGTTGGTCAATGGGTAACATAGCTCAAACGCTATGTTACCCATTAAAAAACGCCCATCTTGGTTATTCATTATGGGCGTTTTTTTTAAGGTAATAAAGTTACGTGAGTTAACCGATTCTCGACATCAAAAAAACTCTTTTAGATGCTTTGCACATACAACTGCTTAAACCGGAACAAGCGTTCGCGATGTAAAAAGTCACTGATGGGGGCGGGCTGGCGTCGGCCGTCTTTGATGAGAGTTTGAACAACATACTCAAGGTGATGGGTAATGAGTTCTCGATGGTCTGCCCACCACCCGCTTAGCAATTGGTCAGGGTCTAGTAGGCCAAGGTGTAGTTGTCGTAATTCAGTACGATTAAAGTCGCGAATGTTCCATGTCAAAATTTGTACAGATGTTTTTTTTAGATCAGCCTCATCTGCCCGAGTTGTCATCATGTATTGACTGGTAGCGCTTGTTTCAAGGGCAGTAAGTTCTTGGGCGTTAATGTGAGGCCATGCTTGAGTACCAACGACATCGCTGGCTTTAACCTTCGCCTCAACACGCGCCCGAAAACCCGCCATAATCACATGATGATCTTTAGCGTCGCTGCGACGCAGTAAGGGTTTGGTTAGGTTGTTATTAAATACCGTGTGGTTGATTTCTTCAACCATGGGGGGGTCAAAACAGGCTTGTGGAAAGCGTTGTTGCATCTGTTCCCACTCGTCATTGAGTAAGTCGCGATTAATGGGCCATAAACGCGCCGCATTGCGACGCCATTCAAGGCCAATATAAGACGACCACACAGGTTTAAATAGCCCTGCAGCCGCTAAATTAAGCAATAATGGCCTTAATACGCCCGACATCAAAATACAGGCGTCAAGCACAACCCATTCAGACTGTACTTTCGAGCTATTTGAATGAATTGTTGAAATCGTCAAACTGAGGTTGGTAGGCTGTTAAAAAGTGTTGAGTGGTGAAGCAGAATACTTTAATCAACCAAAAGGGTAGCATTGAGTAGTTAGTAGTGAGTAATCAGCATTGAGTAATCAGCATTGAGAAATCAACATTGAGTAATCAGCAGCGAGTCGTTAGCAGTTAGAACTTAGCGGTGAATCAGCCGTTAAGTTTTAACTGACCACGATTAGCGTCTAAAACCACCACCAAAGTGTCCGCCACCGAAACCGCCTAAGCTGCGCCCGCCGCTAAAGCCACGACTGCCACTAAAGCTACGGTCACTGCCCGAACTGCGATCAGCCCCAGCATTGCGATCACCGCTAAAATTACGATCACTACTACTACTTCGATCAGCATTACTGCGGTCATTTGCAAAATCACTGCTACGTGCATCGCTTTGAGCACGGCTAGATACCTGCTGCGCACGCTGACGATCTTGTGGCGTTGCGTTTTTTTCCCAATCGCTACTAGTGCGCGAGGCCGCTGTTCGTGCCGCTGTTTCACGTTGACTTTGAGTGGTATCGCCGTAACGTTGCGCTAAAGCTGAATTATTAAACGGCACATTGCCACGGTTCGCGGGGTTGAACTTCCAGTTACTGTTGTCGCCTAAACGATTGTTGCTAATAATGTTATTTGAATTAACATTGCGATTAAAGCTGTTGTAATTATTATTATTAATATTGACTGAACCTGAATTCCAGTGGGGCGATGACCATAGGGCAGCCCCCACAGCCAAACCTGCACCAAACGTCACAAAACCCCATCCTGGGTTGTAAATTGGGGCAGGTGGGTACGCTGCGTAAGGCCAGCCGCCATAAACCACCGTAGGGTTGTATTGCGGTACATAAATAACCTGCGGGTTAGCCGGCACAATAATAATATTTGATTGCTCAGTCGACACCTTGACTTGGTCGTTTGACTGCAAATTACCCGCTTGTTTAGCTTCGGCTCGTAACGCTTGAACAGCGTCCATTACCTGTTTAGGTTGTGCTAAGTAAGCATTACCCAGTTCTTGCGTCCAACCAAGCTTTGTACCCATCAGCGTTAAGGCTTGAGGGAATAAAACCAGCGATTTAATGCTGTTGTCCCATGGTTGTGATTTCATAGCATCTTGAATTTGTGTACGTGACAAACTTTTGTTTGCCTCAAGCCAGTTATACGCTTCAGCTACCTCAAGTGGGTAAGTAGACGCCATCAACATCATTGACAACAAAGAGTCGGGGTACAGGGCAATAGACGACACTAAAGCCTGCAACTGCGGGCTTGAAAGCTGCGTATCTTGCGTATTGTTACTGGTTGTAGATTGAGCTTGAGCAGCTGTTACTAAACCCATAGCGTTAATGGAATGGGCAATTGAACTTAAATTGAAGCCAATTTGGTTTGAAAAGTCATTTTGCTGATGAATTTGAGGCAAACCTGTGGCAGCGGTGAACGCTATAAAAACCGAAAAGCCAATAGCTTGACGTTTGAAATGTGTAAAACGTTGCATGGTGGTGCCCCCTTCCAAAAAATGGCGGATTTGCGACCGCCGTAGCTGGCCTAACAGTTTAATGCAAATGGTGCCCGGGTGCCTTGCAGTTAGTCACGCAATCGCATGTCATATGTCACAGGACGTGATATTCATCGATTTCAAGCGATGGTCCCATAGAACGGGTTCCGGCTCTGAAACTTTGATTTTAGTCTATTTGATCATAATTCGACATGAATTCCTGAAGCCCGATCGTATGCTCTTGAATCAAAACTTCTATTGGTTGAGGTGCACTGTTGCCGCATAGTTCGTGTACCCATTTACATCCATTTTAAGGTCGTGCGGCTTTGAAATGGGTGTTAATGGGTATAGTACTGGTTGCATGCTACGTTCAGATACCCTCCAGATCACGCCCGAGATCCTGAGCCTGATTGCCATACGGCACGACAGTCATTCGGTCTGCGTGTTTATTTTTTTTGGCTTTCTAACACATCTTCTTTGATATAAATTGGTCGTTGCTTTGTTTCAAGATACGTTTTACCGACGTATTCGCCAACAATGCCAATGCTTAGAAGTTGTACACCACTAAAAAATGTAATGACAGCCACCAGTGATGGGTAACCCGTTGTGGTGTCGCCGATCAGTATCGCCTTTGCTACGATCCAAAGCCCAAAAAGGGCACCCAAGGTTGCCGTGACCAAACCCAAGCCGGTAGCCCAACGCAAAGGTGATATAGAAAAAGAAGTCAAGCCTTCTAAGGCAAGGCCAATCAATTTCAAATAGCTCCACTTTGTTGTACCGGCAGCTCGAGGCTCTCGGTCATACTGCAAGACGATGGAGGGCATGCCGACCCAGGCGAAAAGCCCTTTCATATAACGATTACGTTCGTTTAATAACATAAGTGCATCAACAGCCCGCCGACTCATCAACCTGAAATCACCCGTATCAACTGGAATATTTGAATGGCTGGTATGGTTGAGCAATCGGTAAAAAAGGTGAGCGCTCAAGCGTTTGAATATTGACTCGCCCTCCCTTGAACGGCGCTGCATCAACACGACGTCTGCACCAGATTGCCAAGCTTGAACCATTTGTGGAATGAGTTCTGGCGGGTCTTGAAGATCAGCATCAATAACAATTACGGCATCACCCGTTGCGTGTTCAAGACCAGCTGTCAAGGCAGCTTCTTTGCCAAAATTACGGCTCAGCTTTACCAATTTCAAATCATCTCTGGTCTCAAGCATATTGGTAAGATAGGCGGCACTCTCATCATGGCTGCCATCATCAACAAATACAAGTTGGGTGTCGATTGGCAGTGCATCAAGAATAGGTAAGATACGTTTTAACAATACCGGCAACATGGTGTACTCGTTAAAAACGGGCACAACAACTGACAGAACCACGTCATAGTTTTTATTTACTGGTCGAATACAAGGAATAATCATAAAAAATTGACCTTAGTTAAATAATTAATAGTCACGGCCTTACTGATGGCTACTCAACTGAACAATGACAAGTGTGCGGCTTTAGATGAACTTCAGGGTGGTCCCTAATTTGTCTAA
>Ga0335398_10003216_pt1 | contig 24358 bp, 22 predicted proteins | sample BON03_FD_205742 | JGI IMG/M metagenome (GOLD analysis project Ga0335398, IMG submission 205742) | Freshwater microbial communities from Lake Bonney liftoff mats and glacier meltwater in Antarctica - BON-03 (spades assembly) (version 2) | ecosystem: Environmental > Aquatic > Freshwater > Ice >... | reverse complement strand
TGAACCGCCGTAATCTCAAAATGCTCTAGCAGTTTTAAAGGCAATATTTGCCCGATTAATACATCACTTATCACACTACAAAACTAACTACTCCCCGTAAATTTCATGTGAGCCGATACAAGTTGAGTTTAATCCAGCTTTAGTAAGCAGTTATAGACTTATAGGTTACGAAAATAGAGTGCTTAATGCTGAAGATTTTAATGATGATAAGAAGGATGCAGGCGAACTAGGGGAGAATGGTACTGTTACCTTTTTATATGAAATAGTGCCTCAAGGAGTAGAGGATGAAAATCGAGAGTCTAGCATAGATTCGCTAAAGTATCAACGTTTGACTGAAAGTAGAGCAGCGAATGAGGAATATTGTACTGTAAAATTCAGGTATAAGGAACCCAAAGAGGCTAAGAGTAAACTAGTAGTAATAACGCATACAGATAGTCCGAAGAGTTTTGCAGAGGCCGATGATAACATTCAGTTAGCGGCATCATTAGCTCTTTACGGAATGCTATTATCGGAAAGTAAATACACCAAAAAGCAGTCTTATAAAGAGGTGTTAGATTGTCTAGATAAAGTAGATGTCAAGGATGAAGAAGTAATTGCATTACAAAAAATGGTAGGGCAAACTCAGAAGCTAAAAAGACGCTAATCTTCTAATACCTCTACTCGCGTGATGAAGTTTTTAGTATCTCCTAAAAATGGTATGGATACATACTTTTCGTCATAGTGCAGGGCCACTCGCTTACCAGATCGCATTGCATCGCGTAGATCTCCAAGTATTATCTTGTCAGCAGGTTTCACAGAGAAGTCCCACATTCCCTGTTGTATTTCTCCTGTGTTCAGCTGTCCTTCCCACGTTTTGAATACGTATCCTTTGTTGCTGATTTTAATCACTTTGCCTACTCGTTCACCACCACTGAAATTGCCATACAGTGCAAAGAGAACAAGTAAAACAGCCCCAGAGATGGTCACACCTATGGTCCAGAGAAGTATTTTTTTGATTAAATTCATATCGTATTTACGAAGCTAAGGCTTTTTGCCATTCAGTTTGGAAAGTGTTTTGGAAGGCTTTGGCAAATTCTGTAACACTTCCAGAGCCAGTCTCTTGGTGCATGGAAGTCACTTCTTTATTGGCTATACCGCACGGTACGATATGATTAAAGTAGGAGAGGTCTGTAGTCACATTAAGTGCAAATCCGTGCATACTGACGCCATTTCGTACTCGGATTCCGATGGCTCCTATCTTTCGTTTTACTGCACCTTGGTCACCTACCCATATGCCCGTAAGGCCTTTAATTTGATAAGCCAGTATATTGAAAGATTCTAGAGTGTTGATGATGCTTACCTCTAGCGTCTCTACGTATTTTTTTACGCCTATTCCGTGCTTTCTTAGATTGATAATCGGATATCCTACTAGCTGTCCAGGTCCGTGGTAGGTGATATCTCCACCGCGATCTGTTTCGTATACTTCAGCATCTATGGTTTTGAGAAAATCAGCATCAACCAGTAGGTTATTTATGTCTGCACTTTTACCAAAGGTATATACGTGTGGATGCTGACAGAGTATGAGTGTGTCAGGCCCCCCATCTATTATCGTCTGATGCACTTCTTGCTGTACGTTTAGCGCTTCTGCATAAGGTTTTAGGCCTATATTTTTGAATTTTAGTTTAATTTCCATTAAACTAATCCTATCATAGTTTCGATGAGTATTCTGATAAATAAAATGAATGGATAGGCAATTGAAGCCTTAATAATCCAATTGTGATACTTTGATTTTTTTGAAGTTCTGTGATATAGTGTGTAATAGGTGATCAATGATAGCGGTGCAACAGTAAATAGTACAGCGTATCCTAAACTAGCCATTTCGGTATATCTCCAAAAAAGTGAAGTAAGCACTCCCCACAATAAACCACCGTATGCGAAAAATACTAGGAATAGCCCAAAGTGTGGTGTATCTCCTGAAAGCTTTTTAGTCATTTTATTTTTCAAATAAAAAAAAGCAAGGATGAAAATTATAGGAAGTACTATGTTTATACCATATCCCACTAAGTAGTTGTCTGTCGTAATTTCTTTCAATTTTTTTAAGTTTTATTTAACCATTAATTCTTACTGCCTAACTTACTCTTTCGTTTCACAAACATGCCCAATAAAAAAAACACACCAATAAAGCTGGCTAATCTGCCGATGTAGTCACCAAATCTGCTGTAAAAAGTAAGCTCGGTGTTTTTATATGCAACAACTTTGAGTACGGTAGGTTCCCACCATTTTGTTCTTTCTTGGATAGTTCCACTTTGGTCTATTCTGCAGGTTATTCCAGTATTGGCACTACGCAGTACTTCTCTTCGGTTTTCTATAGCTCTTAGGCAGGCATAGTACATATGTTGCTTATAGCCATCTGTATCTTGCCACCAGCCGTCATTGGTTAGTACCAGCAGTATCTCAGCACCTCTTCGGGTGAAGTCAGCTACGTGACCTGGGAACACGCTTTCATAGCATATCAGTGGAGCTACATCTGGCTTATCTCCTGCATCAAAGTTTTTTGGATATAGGTCTTTGCCTAGACTTCCGCTTATTCCACCCAGGTCTAGTGCGAGGAAGTTTAAGAATGAAAGCACCTTTGGATACGGCATCTTCTCTGCACCGGGCACTAGTTTTATCTTATGATACAGGTCTGTTTTCCCACTTGGACCTACTTCCATAGCAGTATTGTAGCTTTCGTAATACTGTCCTTGTGCTTCACGAGCGGTAGGTTGCATCTTCTCACCTTCAGCATACCAATTATAGGTAGATATTCCAGTGATAATATGGATTTGTGGGTGTTTTTTAGCGAAAGCTTTAAGGATTCGAACACTCTCAAAATTGTCCATCTGATCTTCATCCACATATTCTACTACAGCAGTCTCAGGCATTACTACGTACTCAGTATTTGGAGTGATTTCCTTCTCTGCCATGGCCAGCATTTTTTCGAGGTTACTTACTCTCTGATCATCTTGCCATTTGAGATTTGGATCTATGTTGGGTTGTACGAGGATGGTTTCGTATCCTTCTTTTTCTAAAGTTTGAGAGTTGATACTAGCTACATAAAAGGGAACAGAAATTAACATTGGCACGAGTACTACTAGTGCGGGTTTGATCCAAGCAGTCCATTTTTTCTCCGTCAATACTATAGTTTTAAATACCAATACATTGGCCCACAGTACCCAGAGACTTCCGCCCAGTGTTCCTGTGATTTCATACCATTGCACTACTTCATTGTGCTTCGCAAAGATATTGCCCAGTGTAAACCAAGGCCACGTAATCTGCCAATTAAGATGCAGATACTCAAAGGCTAGCCAAAGCATTATAAATACAAAAAGTGCTTTGCTGTCACTCATAGTTTTCCGAGCTTTGCGGTATCCCCACCAGGGGAGGTACATCACCGCTGCATTAGCTGCCATCATCACAAAGGTGATGAGTAAACTGTGGCTTATGCTGTTAGGTGCTTCGGCATAGTAGACCCACCACGAGAGTATGATATTCCAAAAAAGTAAAGCGGCATATATGATCCATCCACTTCGCTTGGTAGTGTGCGTTTCTTTTTCTAATAAAAGCAGTGGTACAAATGCCACAAACCCTAAAAAGAACAAATCTCTAGGGGGCCAAGCTAGCCAGAATAAAATACCGGGTAATAGCGTGAGAAGTGTGAGTTTTAGTTTTCTATTTTTTATCATTACCTGCTACTAATAGTACAAATTCTCCTTTGGGTGTATTGGCTTCGAAATGCGCCAGTACTTCGGTCACACTTCCTCGTACGTATTCCTCAAATTTTTTGGTCAATTCTCTACCGATTACGATTTCTCTTTCATCACCTAAGAGTTCTTTTATCATAACTAAAGTCTTCACTATACGGTGTGGACTTTCATAAAATATAGTGGTCCTTTTTTCATCTGCTAGACTGAGGATCTTGGTTTGTTTCCCTTTTTTGTGTGGTAGAAATCCTTCATACACGAAGGTGTCACAAGGGAGTCCACTATTGACTAGAGCTACTATAGCAGCTACTGCTCCTGGCAGAGTAATTACATTGATTCCTGCTTGTACTGCTTCACGTATGAGTAAGAATCCAGGATCTGATATACCCGGCATACCTGCATCTGTACATACGGCAAATGTTTCTCCTGCTGTGAGTTTATCTATAACCATTTGCAAGTTTTTATGCTCATTGTGCTGGTGGTACGGGATGAGCTTTTTCTCTACTTGGTAGTGGTTTAGTAGTTTTTTAGTTTGTCTGGTATCTTCTGCTAGTATAGCATCTACCTGTGAGAGCACTTCTATGGCTCTGTAGGTGATGTCTCCCAGATTGCCTATTGGGGTGGGTACTATGTATAATGTTCCGCTCAAAATCCCCGCAAAAATAGTGAATCCCGCACTATGTCTTGGAACATCGTGACTAAGAATATAACACTCCCAAAATGACTCACAATGTGCAGTATCTTAGCTCTGGTAAAATTCAATAACGAGTCAAGCTTTTGCTATCAATTGGTGATGAAGTTCAGCTAACTTTAGATACGGTATTACGGCCTCCACATCTGAGATTTGACCTAGGAGAATCACAATGCTCCTCGGCTATATCTTTGCTCTCCTAGCAGTCTACCTCGCTATCTGTATTCTAATGAAGAGGAGTTCTTGTTTTTATATAATACCAATTTAGTTTTTAAGTGTCGTATAAATAAATTGAGTTTATCGAAGGTTTGTAGAGGCGAAAAATCATTGCATAGCCTTCCGCGTGTCGCCATAGCTTTAGCGGAGGCACAAGCTATGGTAGTATTTTTTAACGCATAGAAATCGAGTAAAAAACGATTTATATGAGGCAATTGAAAGCTATTTTGGTATAAGTCGTATGATGCAGGTTTTTTAGTCTGCAATGTGTACTAATGTATATTTCGGGTTATTATTGACCATGCTAAAGCTGCGATACCTCCTATATTTCTGTTTATCCATCTTTGGATTGTATCAAGTCTCTGCCCAAACCGTTCGTACCGTTACTTCACTCAGTGATGACCTAGAGGAAAATTCTGGGATGGTACATTATGGTAATGGAATTCTCTACTTTATAAATGATAGTGGTAATGATCCTACATTGTATCGCTATGATACTGCTACGAATGCGTATAGCGAGTTCGAAATTTTAAATGCATCTAATGTAGATTGGGAAGATTTAGCCACGGATGACATAGGTAATATGTATATTGGAGATTTTGGGAATAATAACAATAGTAGAAGAGACCTGAAGATCTATAAAGCAGTGAATCCAGAGTCTGTATTTACCAATGAGTTATCGGTAGAGACCATTTCGTATACCTACGAGAATCAGACGCAGTTTCCACCAGCTGATGAGCAGTTGTACTTTGACTGTGAAGCTATGATCTGGTATAAAGACAGTATTTATCTTTTTACTAAAAACAGAACCGAACCATTTGATGGATGGTGCTATATGTATTCTTTGCCAGATGAGCCAGGAAGTTATGTGGCTAAGTTAATAGATAGTATCCAGTTTTCTGCGTTAGATAGGAAGTTAGGCTGGATTACAGCAGCGGATAGTTATATGGACACTCTTGCTCTACTCAGTAGCGGTGAGGTACATTTAACTAAAATAAGTGCTGCGAATAATCTGCTCAAAGGGGAGTGGGTGACTCATTCTGTTGGCTTTTCACAAAAGGAAGCAGTGGCTTTTGCCAATGGACAGGAGATTTTTATATCAGATGAACTTAATGTAATCGGGCAAAACTTGTACTTGCTAGATACTAGAAGACGAGGTGCTAATGTGGAATACCTCTCTGCCAGAATATTTGATGTTTCTCAGACGTCTAATTCACTTCATATTAAATTAAAAAAGAGAAGAAAGGCTAAGGTTTACATATTTTCAGTGATGGGTCCAGAGATATTATCTATGACTTTTGATAATGAACTAACTATTTCAGGGGTCGATTTGCCTTCTGGGGCTTACGTGATTCAGTTATTGATAGACGGTGAGAGTTATGATTTTAAGTGGGCTAAAACAGAATAATATCGCACCTTTGCATCAAGTCAAATGCGTATATTCACACTCTTTCTATTCATCCCAGTTTACATGTCATTTATGTCAGAAGAACCGAGCTTTAAAGATGTTCAGCTAGAGTATTCTACAGTTTTTGAGGCATATAGAGATAATGCGGAAGTAGCCTATGCTAAGCTGAGAGCTCAGAATGTTGACCATTTTAATTGTGATATATTCCTGCGAGCATTCAAGTTTGAGGAGGACTTAGAAGTCTGGGCTAAAAACAAAGAAGACTCCGTCTATAAAATCATAACTACGTATAAGTTTTGTGAAAATGTGGGAGATCTGGGTCCGAAGCGTAAGGAGGGTGATAGGCAAATACCGGAGGGATTTTATAAGATTAGTAAATTCAATCCCACGAGTGCTTATTTTTTATCACTTAAGGTGAATTATCCCAATGCCAGTGACTCTGCACTTTCAGATAAGTTTGCTCCTGGCGGCATGATATTCATCCATGGAGGTTGCAATACGATTGGCTGTATACCTATCACAGACCAGTGGATTAAGGAATTATATGTTTTTTGTGTAGAAGCATCTGGTCAGGATACGGAAGGTATTCCCGTTCACATGTTTCCAGCTCGCCTTACAGAGGAAAATATGGAGTTGCTCGCTGAACAATACGATAGCGAGTTGGTGTCTTTTTGGAAACAACTTCAAAAAGGGTATGACCTCTTCGAAGAAAGTAAAGAGTTGCCACGAATAGTAGTGAGTCCTAGAGGGGAGTATTTTTGCTTTAAAGGTTGAGATACACTTAAGTCTAAGTTTAAGAATCTAAACCTAAGCTTAAGATAAAAGAAAGGATTGGCTAGTAACTTTATTCATATTGATGATATCGGATTTTGGTTAAAGGATGATCCTATTGGATCTAGATGGGAAGTAGGAAAAACTAAATTTAAATAGCTGGATTAAAGAGGGAGTTATTTTTTAGCTAAACTCTCAAATTGTAATTTGGCAGCTCAAAACCTGTTACGGCCTATACCCGCTTTTCTGAAAGATAGCTTGGTGGTTTTTCTCAGTTAACAAATCGTGGATGGTCAGACTTGGATTAGCAGCCATATACTTACGTACTATCTGCCAGCCAATCCACGCACCGGTTCGTGGAGCACTCTCATTGCCAAAAGGTGTGGTAAATGGTCCATCATTGAAGTAGTGCTTTTGGTACTCATTTTTGTCAGAACTGAAGAGTATGTCTTCTTGCACTAAGTACTTCCACATGTTTTCTTCTTGGTCTGTGCACCACTCTATCTGACCTTGCGTATAGTTGATTTTTAGGCTATCGTGTGCAGTGGGGAGTAGTAGGTCTAGGAGGTAGAGTTTCTTTCCTTCATATACGGCCTTTTCTATGAACTTAGTGTCGCTATGAGCAGGTACTTTATAGTCTGCATAGGTCTGTATGCAGTTAGGCACTATACGGTATGGCTCAAACTTGCGAACTCTATACAAAGGGAAGTTCTCTGGATTTAGCATGCCATATACTTCAAAGTCTGATCCGAGATACATATCTAATCCTACTCCAAAAGACGTATGAACTTGGTCATATACTGCACCGTACTGGAAGGTAGATATAAAGGTAGTTACATTACGTATGCTATCCTCAGGGAAGTAGTAGGCTATGTACTTACTTGCTTCTTCTAGCCCTTTTTGATACAAACTGAAATCCTTAAAATCAGACTGCACTATACCATAAAGTGAGTCCATATCTCTATGACTGATGTACTTGTATAGCTCCACAGCTACATCTGTGTCATTAGCACCAGGTCTTTGTACATTAGCAGCTATTATATCATTTACATATACAGGATAAAAATCAGGATGCTTTTGGCTAAGTTTCAGGATCTCATCTACGCTTGTACTAGAAAATAGATCTTGTTCAAAACGAGTAACTCTCATGTCTAATGCTATGTCAGAGAGGTCTTTGACGTGCGGACTCTCTCCACACCCCGCTAGCGAAACTGTCAGTATAGAGAGTATGTACATGTTGTGTAGTAGTTTAGTTTTATTTATCATAAACTTGTGGAAAATTACTGAAATATGAATGTTAAATTAAAGAACATCGCAATACTAGTGCTAGGTATGGTTATTACACAAGTATCTTTTGCACAGGGAGAGTTCAGATTTGGACTAAAGGGTCAAGCCAACATCAGCTGGTTAGGGAATACCAGTAGAACGATAGAAAATGACGGAGTGCAACTTGGGTTTGCATATGGTATCATGGGAGATTATTATTTCAAGCCCAATTACGGTGTTTCTGCTGAGATTCTTCTATCTACTGTGAGAAGTAAATTTAATCTTACGTCAGTACAATCTTTTACTGGAGATACTACAGGCACTCAGCTTACAGATCTCAATTATGAATACAATATACAGTATCTTGAGATTCCCTTAAGTATTAAGTTTAGGACTAAAGAAATAGGTAATATGACCTATTGGGGGAATTTCGGTTTCTCACCAGGCTTCGCTATGAGTGCTCGTACCACTATTACTAGTGGAAGTCTTCCAAAGAATATCGCAGATCAAAAACCTACTGACTATAAAGTAAATGATGTAGAAGGGGAAGCCTTTACTGTAAATAACTTTGATGATAAAGTTTTCTTATTCCGTTTTCCGCTGATCATAGGGGGTGGAGTAGAGTATAAAATGGCAGGCAGCACTTCACTGCAAGGGGGTATTCGTTTTGCCAATACATTCACAGACATATTCGTAAAAGATAAAATCTCAGATGCCAAAAACAACTACTTCGCACTATCTGTTGGAGTATTGTTTTAAGATATTAATTCATAGAAATTTAAAATGCAAATAGCCTTAGCTCAACTGAACTATATCATAGGAGATGTGGAGGGAAATACCTCAAAAATTATAGGTGAAATACATAAGGCGAAAGCCAAAGAAGTAGATATAGTAGTATTCTCAGAGCTTGCTATCTGTGGGTATCCGCCTAAAGATTTACTCGATTATCCTAGTTTCATAGAACGCTGTGAGGTGGGTTTAGCACTCATCTGTGCAGAGGCAGAAGGAATAGCGGTAATCGTAGGTGGTCCAGCATGGAGTAACTTACAAAAAGGTAAGAAACTGTATAACTCAGCATTTTTCTATGCAGATAAAAAACTGCTACGTAGAGTAGACAAAACTCTTCTACCTACTTACGATATCTTTGATGAGTACCGCTACTTTCAGCCCAATGAGGTCTTTGAGTGTGTGGAGTATATGGGCGAGCGAATAGCCGTGACTATATGCGAAGACCTCTGGAATCTAGATGACGAGAAACTGTATAAAGTGACTCCTATGGATGAGCTTATCGGGCAGAAGCCAAGTGTGATGATTAATCTGAGCGGATCGCCCTACAGTTATAATCACGTAGAGAAACGAAGAACCCGGATGCAGCTCAATGCAAAAACCTACGGAATTCCGCTGTTTTATGTGAATCAAGTAGGAGGGAATACAGATATTCTTTTTGATGGTGGATCTATGTTTATCAATAGGATGGGAGAAATAGCAGAGGAGTGTGAATTTTATAAGGAAGACTTTAAGGTGATAAAGTGGGATAGTGGCAATATCTATGAAGATAATCACCAAGACTATTATGATTATGATATAGGTTTGATACACGATGCGCTGGTGATGGGTGTGCGGGATTACTTTGCCAAAGTAGGATTTAAAAAAGCAGTGTTGGGTAGTAGTGGGGGTATCGATAGTGCGGTGGTACATGCTATAGCTGCAGAAGCTCTCGGAGCTGAAAATGTAAAAGCTATCACGATGCCTAGTAAGTATAGTAGCACCGGCTCTGTAGATGATGCTAAGAAGCTGGCTAAGAACCTTGGCTCACCCTTCAGTAATATTGCCATAAAAAATGTGTTTGATAGCTTTATAGACACACTCGCTGAAGAATTTGAAGGAAAAACCCCGAATGTGACGGAAGAAAACCTACAAGCTCGTAGCCGTGGGATTATACTAATGGCCTATAGCAATAAGTTTGGTAATATGGTGCTCAATACGAGTAATAAGAGTGAAAGTGCCGTAGGTTATAGTACGCTTTATGGTGATATGTGCGGTGGCTTATCTGTGATAGGAGATCTATACAAAGAGCAGGTATACGAACTTGCTCGATTCATCAATCGCTACGGAGAAGTGATACCTTATGAAATCATAACTAAAGAACCGAGTGCAGAATTACGACCAGACCAAAAGGACAGTGATTCTCTTCCGCCATATCCTATCTTGGATAAGATACTCTTCCACTATATAGAGGGAAAGAAAGGTTGGAAAGAGATAGTAGCTTTGCAAGAAGAAGGACTCACTGAAGACTTAGTACGTAAAATAGTGCGTATGGTAGACCGCAATGAGTACAAGCGTTTCCAAGCATCACCTACACTGCGTATCAGTCATAAGGCTTTCGGTTTTGGTAGACGTATGCCAATTGTGGCGAGATATAATAATTAGGTTCTATAGGCTATTCCTCATTACTACTGTGTCTTCTGGTATGCTTTGCTAAGGTTCATTCCGTATCCAAAAGATTTTTAGTGACGTTATATCTAGCATTTGATTCTTGTAAGTTTATTTTTCTCTCATTCAAAGAAACTATAGTATACATTACTAGTCTTGGAAAATATCTAAATACCCACTCTGTTATTTTGCCAAAAACAGATAGGACCACTTTTGCTCTTCGCTCTTTGATGCTTTTAATGATAGCAGAGGCTACTTGTTCTTGACTTTGTTTTAAGATTTTCGGTCTTTTTTGTATAGGCACTAATTTTCCGTCAGATGAGAGCATTCGCTTGCTCGCATCATTCTGAGTAAAACTAACATAGCATATCCCAAAGTGAATACCTGTGTTGTTTAATTCTATTCTCATAGATTGCCAGAATGCCGTTAATGACATTTTTCCTGCACAATAAGCTGACCCAGCAGGTAGACCGTGCAGACCTGCTAAACTAGAAATAAACATCACACTGCCTTTGGTTAATTTCATGTAAGGTAAGGCTGCTTTTGTTGGCATTATGGATCCTAAAGTATTGCTGAGAAAGACTTTAGTAAAAATATCTGGGTGAAGGTTCTCAAAAGAATCATCCATGGTAAGACTGGCATTGTTTACCAGAATATCAATTTTCCCGAAATGCTTTACGGTTTCTTGCATTAAGCGTTCGCACTCTTCATAAGAAGTAATGTCAGCTGCTACTGCGAAAACATCAAACCCCATTTGTTCTAGTTCCTATTTTACAAGTTCTATTTTCTCTTGGTTTCTGCCGTTGAGGACTATTGATGCACCTTGCTTTGCTAAGCCTATTGCTGTAGCTTTTCCTATGCCTCCTGACGACCCAGTAATGATGGCAACTTTATTTAAGAATATAGATTTCATTTTAAATATCCGTTTTTATTAAACCAATCAAAGCACTCATCTATTGCTGTTTCTATGGGTGTTTGGGGTAGTCCTAGTTCTCTCCTTGCTTTTTCTCCGCTGTAGTAGTGTTCTTCAGTAGCTATTATTGCCAACTCTGTGGTTACTTGGGGAGAGTAACTAACTATTTTGGCAAAAAATGAGTTTATTCTACCAAAGCTTGTTATCGTAAAAGATGAAAGTTTTCTGGTTACCATTTTACCTCCTATCGTGCTTGCTATTTTGTCAAATGCCTCTTTGTAGGTCAGGTTTTCGTTACTTACAATATAGCATTCTCCTTTGCGGCCTTGAGTCAGTGCATTCGCTATAGTAAAAGCTACATCTTTTACAGCTATAAAATTTTTCCCTCCAAGACTATAGCCAGGCACCTTTCTGTTATGAACGCTTAGTATCATTTGACCAGAACTCGGTTTCGAATCATAAGGTCCGATCATAAAAGTGGGGTTAATTACTATAGCATCTAGTCCTTTATCTCTTACAGCTTTTTGAACAAGAACTTGTGCCTTGTATTTTGAATCCATATAGTCAAGTCCGTATCTTTCCCCCTCATATGCATTTTTTTCTGTGCCCGGTTTAAGTTTAGTCCCAGATCCAAATGAGTTTGCAGTTCCGATGTAAATCAGTCTTTTTACTTTATGTTTTAAACATGCGTTAATGACTGTTAAAGTTCCGTCTACGTTTATGCTATTCACTATTTCAGATTTGGAGGGCCACATCGCCGTGCTTGCAGCACAGTGAACCACATAGTCAACTCCATCTATTGCTGCTTCTACATCTTCAGGGTTCAATAAATTGCCTCCAATTTTTGTTATAGTAAGATTGTCGATTGTTGGAGACTTTTTTCCGTTTTCGGACATTGCAATAACCTCGTAATCTCTGCTAAGTAATTCTCTTACTAAGTTAGATCCAAGAACACCATCTGGTCCAGTTACAAGTACTTTCATAGTATCTTTTGTTTGTTTTTTTTAATGTTAGGTTGGAGGTCTAGTTTTTTTAAGGTTGATTAGTTATTATTTGCTCTCATTCAATTCCAAAGAAAATCAGCTTCTCAAATGCTCTTTGTTTGATGCCCCTAATATATTGTTATGTATGCAAATAATACAGCTTTCTAGCAAGTGGTCCGCTGCCAATAATCTCGCAGCGGTCTCTATCGTTAAGATTGTTTTTTTTTTTCACGTTCTTTTCTCATTTTGATAGTTCAAAGGTGCGGAGAGAATACACGGATTTATAATCGAATGACGAATTAGTATTTGTGTGTCGCCGTAATTTAGTGATATGGTATTAATTATCAGTTTTTATTTAGTACAATACGTTTATATAGGAATGAATTTCTATTTTTACAGTGACAGATAGTATATAACTAGGTGTGTTTCGAAACTTATTTGTAAAATTCGATAAAATAGACTAATTAGATTGCGTAGAGTGTATTTGGGAGAAACCAATGTAGCCTTATCTACGAGCACTGAATTCTTATATACAATTATGTGTATAGCAAATTCTATAGTAACGATTTGGGCCGACTTAGCATAGACGTAGTTAAGTCGTCTTGAATTAGTTGACTGAGTGAGGGCTCTACCTTTAGTGTATTGAGTATAGCAACGGCCAAGCTATGCCTAATACGAATTTTAATCTTGTGGTATAAATAATATGAATATTGGACTCTTACAGGTAAATCACCTTTACATTAATAGTTTTACTTGCTTTTAGCTCAAAGCTTGCTCGTTCATCAGGTGATACATCCTCTGATTGTGTCTTGCCAATGATGTTATTCCTATTCAGATTAAAACTTTGCTAAAAACGTTGTTAATAATAAGTAATCTGCTTTGGTCATTCTTCATAAATACAAGGACGCTAATGTTATTTAGAATACTAGTATAGTAAAATTTCCTTTCCCCTTCCATTGCCGTTTAGCCCTAATATTTTATTTTTTGAGTTCAACAATTTTGTTTTGCGGCTCTTCGTAGGTTAACGAATCATTTACCTTTTTTACTTTTTTCTATCAAAGTGTTTTTTTATGGCATTACTGTAACCGTAATAATCACATTTCTTTTGACTAAGAAGATTATCTGTTTTGTCTTTTGATAAAATAATTGTATCAACTAAGTTACATATTACAAGATATAACGTTAGCCATAATAATACAAGAGTGATAGTTCATATTAAGTGCAAGACATTACTCACAATAACAGCAACTTTAGGATAGATACCTAAACAAATATCACCCCAAAACCGTTACTCACATAAATACAATAAGCAATATGAAAAGAAGCGCAACAGCCCAATGGAAAGGTGCCGGAATAGACGGTACAGGAAGTCTCACCACACAGAGTGGAGCATTCCAAGACCAACCGTATTCATTCAAGACCCGTTTTCAAAATGAGGATGGCAAACTGGGTACTAATCCCGAAGAGCTTATAGCAGCTGCTCATGCAGGATGTTTTAACATGGCTCTTAGCTTTCAGCTAGCAGGTGCAGGATTTCCTGCTACGAGCTTAGATACAGAGGCTATCGTGGCGATGCGAAGCGAAGATGTGCATTGGCATTTTGATACTATCACGCTTAACCTAGTAGGAGATGTGCCAGGGATAGACGAGGCTAAGTTTCTAGAACTTGCTACCGCTGCCAAAGACCATTGCCCAATCTCTGAGGCTCTATCAGCGGTAAAAATAATATTGAACGCTAGCTTGAAGTAAGCAGATCGGTTTAGACTCACAAAATCACTACTGAAAGCCGCCTTTGGGTGACTTTTATGCTTTACTGTCCATATGTATTCGAAGCTCTGTTATACTGTACCTTAACGTAGTGCACTTGTAGTTCGTTTATTTTTAGTGCTATGTAGTACTGGCCGTTTGGTAGCTGAGCATCTGGCGTCCATGCTGCATTGTATTTCTCAGGAGTGAGTTGTCGTTGCTCTAGGCTAGCTATCTGTCGGCCTTGCATATCAAATACCAGAAGGCTCACTTCTGCTGCTTTAAATACGCCGTAGTTTATCTGAATACTCGTAGTAAATGGATTAGGAGTGACGGTGTATATGATTCCTTTGTCCAAGTGCAATTCGCCTACGCCCATTATCCCTTTGCTATCTACTGCTATATCCCAAGTGCCTTCTAGTACTCCATTCCCATCAGCTGTGAGTGCTATGATGCGGTGCGTAGCATCAAACTGACCACTGGTTATTTTAGCTGCAGCATCGTCCGCTATACTAGTATCTCCTGCAAAGTAGAGCTGGGTAGTGATAGTAGGGAATCCTGGAGGTGTGATTTTAAAATGAATATGGGATGGACGGAATTTGCTTCCGTTCAAGTATTTACCCGGTTGTATGGTTTCAAAGGAGTAAAACCCCTGTGCATTACTGACTACTTGTCCTCTTAAATTAAAACCACTATTGTCATACGATCCGGCATCATTGGCTTGCCATACATCTACTACAGTATCCGGGATAAACTCCGAGCAATCTAGGTTTTGGACTCTTCCAGTGATACGGATTTTAGTGCCAGCCTCTGCCGCTGTAGCTAGTTTTCCATCAGTCAATGAAGGTGGATTGTCCGTATAGAATGGTCCTTCACCGTAGTAGTCTGATGTAGTCTTCTCGCAAGCATCTACAGATTTCCTGTTCTCCGTTTTAGCAGTACTAGCTAGCGGCGACAGACTGAAAGCTAATGAAGCTAGAGATGCATTTTTTATAAACTGACGGCGAGAGTCTTTTTGATCTGACATTGTGTAAATATAAAGTTTACGAGGCGAGTAGCAGTTTTTATGCTGTTATTATTTTCGTACATCATTAATATTCGTGTTTACTAAGTCTTTTAATTCTCTTTTTTTATTTCTTATTGTAAATGAATGTGTCGTAGTATTTGATTTCACCTCAGGAGTAGATAGCTTTTAAAGTAGCACAGGAAATGGCAGGAATTATCTTAGAAATCTTAGGTATTAAAGTACTTTAATCATCGCAACTATTGAGGCTTCTTATCATTCTGTATTCGTAAGTATTATTAATGTTTATAATTGGAGCACTGCTTTATAAGCCAGCTAAAAGTGTTGTGTTAGTTTTTTGTCTTTGATACTTCTCTTCATTAAGAAGCCTTTTTTATCTTGAACTATGTTGGTTTTCATTCGTGATTTTGTTTGTAATAGTTTTAAAATCACTTCACACTGTCCATTATTAGCTGCTACTCAGCAGATAATACGTAATCTCGCTATGAAGAGATAAGATACCGCATACCTTTGCAGCAAAATAAAGAGGAGTGAGGTCGCAGAGTAGATGGTCATTTCAAAATCAACAATACACAAATGACATTTAAAGAACTAGGCCTTACCGAAGCCTTACTAAAAGCGGTAGAAGACAAAGGATACGAAACTCCTAGCCCTATTCAAGAAAAGGCTATTCCACATATACTTCAAGGAAAAGATATACTGGCCAGTGCACAGACAGGTACAGGTAAGACCGCAGGTTTTGCTATGCCGATGATACAGCTACTCACTCAGCAGGCTCCTAGACAGAATAGAGTTATACGAGCACTCGTCCTTACACCTACTCGTGAGCTAGCAGCTCAGGTACTAGAAGATGTACAGACGTACAGTAAGCACGTAGACTTAAGAAGCATGGTTATCTTTGGTGGTGTAAAACAGAATCCACAGGTAAGTAAGTTAAGAGGAGGTATAGATATCCTTGTAGCAACTCCAGGTAGATTAATGGATCTTCAGAACCAAGGGTTTATTTCACTGCGTGATATTGAATTTTTAGTGCTGGACGAAGCAGACAGGATGCTAGATATGGGTTTCCTAAGAGACATCAAAAAAATAATGAGTATGATGCCAGAGAAGCGACAAAACCTTCTTTTTAGTGCTACTTTCTCTCGTGATATTCGTAAATTAGCTAATGGAATTCTTAATAATCCGGTGACCGTAGAAGCTACACCAGAAAATAGTACTGCTGAGCGAGTAGAGCAGGTAGCATATAGGTGTGATGCCAAGCGTAAGACAGAATTAATTACCAAGCTAATATGGGACGGAAACTGGCATCAAGTACTCGTATTTACTCGTACGAAGCATGGAGCCAATAAACTTACAGAGAAGCTGAATAAGGCCAATATTACTGCAGCTGCTATCCATGGTAATAAGTCGCAGGGAGCACGTACAAGAGCTCTATCTGGGTTTAAAGCTAAAGAAGTAAGTGTACTTGTAGCTACAGATATAGCGGCTAGAGGTCTAGATATTCCATTGCTTCCTTTTGTGATTAATTTTGAGTTGCCCAATGTACCAGAAGACTACGTACACCGTATCGGACGTACAGGTAGAGCAGGAGCAGAGGGTGTTGCTATCTCACTGGTAAGTGCAGATGAGGCTGAATATGTGCGTGGTATAGAAAAATTATTGGGCATGCCGCTTCCTAGTATGACCATAGAAGGTTTTGAGCCAACTAAAGGAGCTACAGAAAGTAGTGGTAATACCAGACAAGGTGGTAATAACCGTGGTGGAGGAAGACCTCAAGGGAATAGAAACGGTGGTGGTAATAAAAGTAGCGGAAATGGTGGCGGTGGCAATCGTAACTTTAGACGTACACCAAGGAATAACAACAACGGCGGAGGGAGTAGGGATTAGTCGCTAGTTTCCTAGGTCTACGAGTTCGTTACTTTCTGAAAAATTGTGTTTTTTCAGATAAGTATTAGTAGTACACAAGTCTATTGCTGCTCATAAATAGTACACCTGAATAGTCTTCTGGGGTTATACCCCTTTTATGGAAAGGTTTGAGAGAATCTAAATGTGCGTTTATGGCGGAGATAATAGTGATGCCTATTATACCAATTTGGTTTTTAAGTGTCGTATAAATAAATTGAGTTTATCGAAGGTTTGTAAAGGCGAAAAATCATTGCATATCCTTCCGCGTGTCGCCATAGCTTTAGCAGAGGAACAAGCTATGGTGTTATTTTTTAACGAATAAAAATCGAGTGAAAAACGATTTATATGCGGCAATTGAAAGCTATTTTGGTATTAGTTATAATTTTGTGAAAGACGTAGAAATAGCTTTGCCATCTTCATCTTCTAGTCGTATGAAGTATTGACCTCTATGCAGTGAAGATACGTCTATTTTAGTAGGTTGACCTTTAAGCATTAGTACTTCTTGCCCTTGAGTATTCGCTATACTTATTTTATTGCTTTTAAACTCTGTGTCTATGGATATAAAGTTTTGAGCAGGATTAGGATAAAGAGTAATACTAATTTTATCAGAAAGCTCTCTATTTATAGATGAGGTTGAGGTGTTTCTGTAAAACTGCATCTTTCCGTAGTATTCACCTACGAGTAAATCTAGGTCACCATCATCATCTATATCTACAAAAGTAGGGATTGCATTATAATAGGCAGAATCTAATCCGAAAGGTTCATTAACGCGAGCTGCAAATGCAGGATTAGTGGCAGTACCAGTGTTTTGATAATAAGCTAAAGCTCCATCATATTCGCCTAGTAGCATGTCTTGATCACCGTCTCCATCTAGATCTGCAAATTCAGGAAAAGTTATATAAGCAATATTTGGCGGAGTTAGACCAAAAGGGTTGTTTCCAGATTTTGTGAATTGTGGATTGCTCTTAGTTCCTGTATTCTCGTAGTACACGATGTTACCGTAATACTCCGCTATCATCACGTCTTGATCACCATCTCCATCTATGTCTACAAATCTTGGTACAGAGAAGTAATAAGAAGAGTCTAGGCCAAAGGGATTTAGTTGAGAAGCAGAGAAGTTTGGCGAAGTGGCGGTGCCTATATTTTCATAATATACCTGAACTCCATAATATCCCCCTGTAAGCATATCTTGGTCTCCATCGTCATCTAGATCTGCAAACGTAGGAGAGCTGAAAACTCCTCCACTTGGAGCAATGTTGAAAGGGTCTTTTACGGGTGCAGCAAACTTAGGATTGGCTTTTGTGCCTGTATTTTCGAAATATTGTAATGCCCCATAATACTCACCTACCATTAGGTCAAAATCTCCATCATTATCTAAATCTACAGCGGTTGGCAATGCAATTGAATCAGTACTCGTTAATCCAAATGGGTTTGCCACTGGACTCTCAAAGTTTTGAGCACTAGCACTAAGCCCGAAAAAAACTGCAGTCGCACCAAGGATATGCTTGAGTTTAGGTGTCCCTAAATGGGTTTGGAGCTCAGCTATCTGTCGTTTGATTTTAAGGATAAGTGACCTTATCTTAGAGTTAAGTTTTCCGTGAGATGCTGCTATAGTATTGTCTAGCTCTACTACACTTTTTCTGAGTTGTCTGGTCTTGCGAGAGTAATGGTATTGTTTCATAGGAATTTATTAAGTGACGAATATAATTAAAAATGAGTAATTAGGTTTTAGCCCAAAAGGTGTCTTCTGGGGTCATCAGACTACCTTTGTAATCTGATTTTATGGTGTTTAGGATGTTGGGACGAATCTTATTTGGTAGTACCTGGATATCGTATATTTCATCTAAAGAAGTGAGGTATGTTATCTTACCAGCGATACTTCCGGTAGGAAGGTGGACTACTAGAATACCTGCTTCTTGAGCTTTATCAGCAAAGTCTAGCTTAGCAAAGGTGGAAGAATTCTTTCTCAGCTTAGATAGACCGATGAATAGATAATCTTGGTGTACATCCATACCACGTACAAATCCTTCTACCTTAGTTACTACGTCGTAAGTACCCGCCTCCTTGTTTACTTTTATAAGTTCTCCTTTGGCAGATAAAAGGACGTACAGCTCGTTATTAAATATCCGTGGACTATGTGGCATGCCTAGACTCTCTAGTATAGTTTCATTAGACTCTATGTCCATAAGTACTCCAGAAGTGGTGATGTGTTCTTTCCAGCTTCCAGTCACATTGCCTTTATTAAAAGAAGTAGCGTACTTAGGTAGACCGTTTTGCAGTGCCATCCCATTCAGGTGGCAGCGGTCTTCTGATACCATTTTATCTATAAATGGCGGTGTCCAATAAGGTTTGAAGTTATAACTGTCATCTATCTCTACAATCGAAGAAAATAGTGTGTTCACAGCAAAGAGTCGTTGATCCTTACCAAATGATAAATCATGTATATCCAGTGGTCCAGTATGATAAGTAACTCTAGGCAGATAGAGGCCATCATATTTATTGGGAGATTTAGGATAATGTGTAGCAAGGTCATTTGAGTTAGCAAAAACAAGTATCTCATCTTTGGTAGCTAAGGCAAGTTTATTTCCTGTTTCATCTAAAGCTATGCCCATGGGTTTATTGAATGTCCTGGGTAACTGTATTAAGGATTCATCCTTGTTTGCAGAGATAAAAATAAGTTTACCTGCTTGATAAGTGGAGATGGCTAAAGAGCAGTTTAACCTGCTGAGTAATTCAGGAATCTGTGATGTGTATTTGCAGCTAAATGGTGCTAGAGCATTATTCATTCTTCCAAAATTATTTAAAATTGTCGTTTTGAGAAATGTATATTTTTCAAAGGGTGGTTTTACGTAGACTTTTAATATAAAAAAGGTCAAACCATCGAGTAGCTTGACCTCATTTCTCTGAAAATGGTAGATGCTAGTTTATCAGTAGCGGAGCTTCTCCATCGGTTACTATTATCTTGCTATTCGGTGATTTAGAGAGTTCTCTGAATGCTTCTATACTTTTCAGTTTGATGATCTCTGGGGTAAGACCTTCTGCCAATATTTTCTGAGCATCCCGCGTACCCGTAGCTTCTATTATTTTACGATCTGCTTCTAGTTTTTCCTGCTGTAAGATAAATATCATACGCAGTGCATCCTGCTCAGCTTGTAGCTTTTGTTCTATAGAGGTAGCTAGACCAGGAGGTAGTTGGATACTCTTCATTAACACAGATTCTATTATAATGCCGCTTCCTTCTAGGAGCTCGTCCATTTTGTTTTTTATAGATAACTCTATATCGGCTCGCTTGCCGGAGTGCATGTCCTTGGCAAAATACTTAGCACATACATCTGATGATGCAGAGCGAAATACGCTAGCTATGATGGACTCATATCTAGGTCCGTAGGTACGAAGGATGTTTGCTATGCTGTCTTTCTGGATCCGGTGGAGTATGCTTATTTCTGAGGTTACACTTAAACCCTCTTTACTTGGTAGGTTGAGTACTAGTTTGAGATTATTGGTCTGGATAGAGGTCTTTATCACCTTCGTAACGAATGGATTATAGATTACGGTACCTTCCGAGTATACATTTTTATTGAGCTTCCCTAGACGCTGCTTTACGGCTACTTGACCAGGTCTGACTACGGAGCAGCTTGCAAAAAACAAAATACTAAGTGAGAATAGAATGATGGTTGATTTTTTCATGTGGATATTTGTTAAATTATGCTTCGTTACATAGGTAACAAAAAATAGACCAAATGGTACTATTAACTAGTGGCTTATGACCGGGAAATGGCAGTGTACATTGGGGTGTACATTTAGCTCCAGTAGGCTGGACAGTTTTGGTGTTTTCTTCTCTCTAGTACTAGCTCACAGTATCTTGCTATTTTGCTTTTTGATGCAAGTCCCAAAGCTTTAGGTTTTCTAAAAATGAATAGTATCCATTATTAATACAAATCACAAAGCCAAAAAAACCATCTAAAAATCCTAGCTGAAAAAAGTAGCAGCGTATAAACTTGGTAAAAGGAGAAAGTGCGATTTTGAAAATCCCGACTTTCTTTCCTTTCTGGTAAGCAGCTGACGCACTAATAGTGGTGAAGTAGTGTATTTGGTCCACATGTTCATTCAGGTTTTGGAATGTGTAGTGCTTTATATCAGAATTGTGATTTTGGATAGTAGCGTTTTTATCTAGTACTATCTTATCGTGAGGATTGGTGCCACCCCATTTTCCTTTTTGCCTATTCCAAAGTCTTATCTTTTTATCGGGATACCATCCGCAGTGTTTTATCCATTGACCACAGTAGTTATTTAATCTATTAAATTTATACGCGTCACTTTGAAAATCTGCCTTTTCTCGAAGTATAAATGCGATTAACTCCTCTGATAATTCCTCATCTGCATCCAGTGATAACACGAAATCGTGCGAGGCACTCTTAGCAGCAAAATTCTTTTGCTCTATGTGTCCTTCAAATGTGTTTTCTATGAACTTCACACCTTTGTGAAGACAGATCTCCTTGGTAGCATCTGTAGAGAATGAATCTATCACCAGTATCTCATCTGCTACCTGAATCAGTGAGTCTATGCAACGGGCAATATGCTTTTCCTCATTGTAAGTGATGACTACAGCGGACAGTTTTTTGTTGGAAGACATTTTTATAAAGATTAGCAAAGCTAGGACATTGCATAGAACTCCAACATCTAGTTGTAAAAAGTGAAGCAGTTTTTATCAGATACCAAGAAGTTCTAATGCTCTGACTTCAATAATAAGTAACTGTAAAATATCAGCTCACAGAAAGGCATAGAAGTTGGGCAAACAGATGAACCTATAGTAGTTGTGGTTATAGTATTCACATTGGACTTTATAAATAGTCGAACTCAAAGAAGTAGATATACAATTAAAAATGCGAGTGAGAACTTAGATTCTCACTCGCATTTTAGTTGAAAAGTTTTGGTACTCTAAACTGTAAAAGGGCGTGGCCCTAAGCTGGCCAAACTATCTCTTCGCCATCTGCAGTATATTCTGGGAATAAAGTGATGCTTTCTACAAAACCGTCTTGTATCCAAAAACTTAATCCTTTACTATCTACGGTGTAATCTTTAGAATCTGGCTCAACGAATTCTTCATCTTGCGTCAAATCTTCGAATTTAGCGGTTTCTAAAAAATCTGCTTCACTGAGTCCAGTGTAAGATGTACCTTCTACCGTGAAAGTAGGAGCGTAGCAAGTGATAAGACCCAGGTTATACTCATCCTCAGACATGAAGCTAAGCTCCATACCTTGCTCACCGTAGAGAAGCGATACGTCATCTGTGCCGTCTTCGTGCTTGTCTTTAGTGGAGCTAGTAGGTTCTCCTAGTAGCGTCTTTACTTGCTCTAGTGTCATTCCAAATTTGATTTGGCCAAAGCCTACGAATGGTATTATTTCGATATTCATACTGTTGATATTTCGGTCAAATGTCGTGGTTTTAGTTGGTTAGTTAAAATGAAGAATGATGAAAGGTTATCATGACAGGTGTGTAACTCTTCATTAGTTGCTGTTTGTGTCTAATTATCACTGTTTTATGCTTCTGTAGTAGTTTAACTTTTCCAAACAGTGCTGTGTTTTTTTTTTGAATTTTAATTAAGTGTTTTGGTAGTTATTTCCTAAGGGTGCATACTACGCTGGTCATTGCTTCTTAGTTTTATTATGCACTTTATACTTTATCAAGCTTGTCTTTTAATCGTACTAGCAGCATTTTAAACTATAAATCACTTTAGAAAATAAAATTAGGCTCAACTACTTCAATAAGTAAATATTACTGTGAGATAAGTACCTTTTAAAACCGTTTACTGCTTTATGTTTTGATTATATTTTTATTTTATGCAAGGTAGATTAAGACTCGAAAAATAGTAACGGTAAACAAGTAATACTAGATTCATCTGTATCTAAGTGGTGACAAATAAAAAAGGAATGCCTCAAATGGGGCATTCCTTTTTTTATCGTAAGCACTGAGTGTGCTTATTTGTTTGAGCTTACTGCCTAGTGAAATTAATTGTTACATCACTACTAGAAGTAGAAGTTAGTCCATCTTCTATTTCAGTTTCAGTTTCAGATTGTGTTAATACAAGACCTGTTGTGGTAACAGTATATGTATATGTATCATCATCACTATTAGTAATTGTTAAACTGCTACCAGAAGTTGTGTAGCTATCTGTTTCGAGTTCTCCATCCTCATATGTTGTTATAACTGTTCCAGCATCAGTAAATTCCATTGCAGCTGGGAAATCCCAATCTTCATCTGTAGGTGTCATTGTAAAAGTTGTATCGAAAGAACTAATGATTTCTTCCATTACTACAGCCTCATAAGAGAATATTACGGAATAAGACGCGGGTGTCCATACTCCGACGATTGATGGTGCTACTGGAGCAATAATTTCGTCTTCTTCTTTACAAGAAGCAAAAAGAATTGATACTGCTAGAAATGTGTAAATTAATTTTTTCATATTTGTTTATCTATATACGGCAATAGTAATCTTTTAAAAGTAGAGTGTTACGCTTATCAGAACACGCTATTTTTCCTTTTTCCATTGCAAAGGCAACATAAGGGCAATCAACGCTTTCCCAAATTCCTAATAAGCTATCCTCATCCAATATCGCGGCTTCTCTTCCAACGGTATCTTTTGTTCTTTGAGAGAGCCAATCAGAATTTAATCTTATGTATTTTAGAGTGAAACTTTTTGTCGAGCCAGAGGTCAATTTTACATCAATACGCTCCAAAGTACCATCTGAATAACCGTTTCCTGAAAGTAATGTTTTATGAATACTTGAGACTGCTCCTGTAATAGTTGCAATAGCCTCAGGCAGAGATAGTAGTAAATTTTTTCATTTTTTATAAAGTTTAATTGTTTGACGGCACTTAAAATAGTAAGTAGCTGGTTTTGAGGTACTTGATTTTTAATTTACAACTTAAAATCGTGCAGATATATTCCTTTTAAATTTACCGAAAAAACGGTTTTATTGTTATGTATAGTTAGCTGTTCTTTATTTATATATGGCATAAAATAAAAAAAGTGGGAGTAAATTTACTCCCACTTTTAATGAAATTGGTTTAGAATGGTGTTCTTATTCTACTTTGTTGATTTTTTTCAATTCAGCTACAATTTCTTCTGTTGTAAAAACGTGACTTGCTATCATTCTAAAGTTAACTAAAGCCGCCTCATATCCATTCATTCCAGGAAGAATAGCTGCAGCGGTTGCATCTTTTACTGTAAGCTTCCCCAAAAATAGTACTGTTAAAGAGTAGAAAAAAGTAATTAAATT
>Ga0335398_10003208_pt1 | contig 24400 bp, 13 predicted proteins | sample BON03_FD_205742 | JGI IMG/M metagenome (GOLD analysis project Ga0335398, IMG submission 205742) | Freshwater microbial communities from Lake Bonney liftoff mats and glacier meltwater in Antarctica - BON-03 (spades assembly) (version 2) | ecosystem: Environmental > Aquatic > Freshwater > Ice >... | reverse complement strand
CCCGCGACTGATCAAACGCAAGTACTCCAAGTGGCATGTAAAACGAGCACGACACGCCGACTGGCCACAACCCACCGGACCACCCATCACCACCATCCGATCGCCTAACTGAACGGCATTGGGTCTAGATGATGAGGTACCGGATGACTGGAATCCGACCGTTCGGGCCGATGGCATCCAGACGTTCGCAGACGCTGTGTCCAACTACCTCAACGACTGGCAAGTCTGGGCCGAGGACTTGATATCGCCTGAGTAACCGCGACGTTCCCGCCCGCCGGCTCGGGCTTGCCCTCAGCAATCGTCATTGGCCAAAAAGTATGTCTGATGGCTGGGCACCTATACGGAGCAACTCGTTGATACCGAAGCCAAGCCGTTCGAAGAAGGCCAATCGCTGGCGTGAATCCGACGATTGGTCGATCGATCCTCCGATGAACGAGCATCCACGGACTGCAGCCTCGTCCGCGAAACTTTCGATCAAGGCGCTCCCAACTCCCATCCTTCTCGAAGAGTTGCGAACGTGAAGTCTGTCGATGAAGGCGTGACGCCCTCGCGGAGGGTCGAACGAGTCGAAGTCTGCGATTCCTGTGAGGTCTGAGTTGAACGAACCGGTCAGCACGGCGTCGATCTCGTCGTCACGCCAGGAAACTAGCGTCAGGTCACCATTTCTCCCACGGCGGTAGAGACCGAGCAAGTTGTCAGGGAAATCCTCCGACTCCGCGAGCATCTGGCACAAAGCTGTCCGGTCGGCTTCTGCGAGAACTTCGATGCGAGTTTCCACCACCGTCCCATTCCACCACATGCTGGGGGAGTCACTGTCGCTGCAACTCGTCCGACGTGGAAATGCGCAGCGCGGTCGCTGATCGCTGCGCCGACCCGTCCGATGTCGCTCGGGTCGGCGGCGCTCATGAATCAAACACTGACTGCACACCGGCATCGTTCATTTCGGGCTCCACGACATCGGAGAGACGCTCGTACTCGGCAGTCAGCCGAGCGTCGGATGGGGTTTGCCCGAGGGGTTCCGGGCCGTCGACACCGGCCCGCTCGCGGTAGCCAGCTACCTCGACGACTGCGCGGCGAAGCGATCTCGTATCGATCGGCGACTCGATATGAGCCATGTTCGCCGCAAGGGTTTCGACCCACGGCGCCCGTTCGGTGAAGGCGGTATAGGCAAGGTGGTTGGAGCGTCGGTTGTGTGCGTCGGTGAGTGTTCGGTCGGTGCGTTGACCCCAGTCCCAGAGCGTTCCATCAGCTTCGGCGTGTTCGATTCGGACGTCGAGGTCGTTGAGTCGCTCGTGAAGACGGGCGATGTGCTGTTCGATGATCGTCGTCGGCAGGTCGGGGTCGTCGAGGGTGGAGCGGAGGGCGAGGAGTTGGCGTTCGAGCGGTGCTCGTTCGTCGGTGAGTCGGCGGAGTTCGTGGTGAGGGTCGCGCTGATCGATGGCAGCTTCGATCTCGCCGATGGTCGCTTCCTCGGGCGTGTCGACCATCGTTGCTCGGAGTTCGGCGAGCGCTGCTTGGGCGGATGTGGGGAGTGGATTGGGCCAGTGGTGGAGAGCGTCGGCTTGGTCGGAGATCTCGGTGAGTTCGTGGTGTTCGACGATGTGGGGCCAGTGTTCGAGGATCCAGTCCCGTCGAGCGTCCTGGCTGGCGATCGCGAGCCGGAGGGCTTCGGTCTTCTCCTCGATGGTGAGCTTGCTGTGGACTAGGAATTCGATGATCTTGCGTTGGTCGGGTGGTGCGGTGTCGAACAGCGCGTCGAGTTCTTGCAGGCGTTCTCGTGCGGTTCGTAGCTCGATCGGGGTCGACGGTTCGGGTGCCGGCGACGGGCCGTGTTCGGCAAGCCAGGCGTGGGCGTCGAGCGTTCGGTCCATGTGGGCTCGCCATTCGTCGAGGAGGGCGGCGTTGGTGGGTGGTGGCCCGTAGCCGTGTGTTGCAGGGTCGAGTTGCTGGGTGTCTCGCCAGATAGCGAGTGCTCGGATCTCGTCGTCATAGACGACTGCACCGGCGGGGTCTGTCGGCCGGTTGCCCAGCCAGGTGTCGAGCCATCGTGGTGGTGTGGCTCGGAACTGGTGGGCGAGTAGTCGACTGCGGTGTTCGATCGCCGCTGGGACGATTGCGGGTTCGTCCGGGGTGATGCCGTGCTCGGCGAGGGCGCTGTTCCACTCGCTGACCTGGCGGCCGATCGTGTCGCCGATCCCGTCGAGGTAGGTTTCCGCTTTCTCGCCGATGTTGGCGGGTTCGGGGTGGTCGATCGGTTTGAGGTCGGACCATGGCATGGTGCGAGTTCGGGTGTGTTTGCCGTCGCTGGTCGTGAACTGAACGCTTGCGGCTCCGGTGGTGTCGTGGAGGTGCGTGATGGTGCCGACGTTGTCCCAGTCGAGCGCGTTCACGCGGCCGCCGACGTGCATGAACGACCGATGTGAGGCGGCGCGTGCGAGGGCTCGTGCGGCGTCGGTGGGGTTCGTGTAGCCGTCGGCTTCGAGCTGTCGGATCGTGTCTCGGATGTGCTGTTGGCGGGCGGTCAGGTAGCCGAGGTGATGGTCCTGAGCGGCGCGTGCGATCTCGGTCAGGTGTGGTGCCTGGGCGATGGCAAAGCTTTTGGCTTGGGATCGTTGGAGCGTGGTGATGAGGTCGTGTTCGGGGTCGTCGACGTGTTCGGAGGGGAGTGGGATGGCGTGGTCTGTGTGCGGGCGTTCGCCGATGCTGGCGGCGTCTTTGGTTGTGGCGTAGAGGCGGGCGGTGTTGCGGGCGCGCGACAGGGCGACGTAGCCGGCTTCGCGGTAGAGGCCCGCTGGTCCGACGACGAAGATGTCGTCACAGGTCATTCCTTGGGCTTTGTGGATGGTGGTGGCGTATCCGTGATCGACATGCCCGGCTCGGACGTAGGCCCCGGTGAGTCGGATGTTGCGTTGGTTGCCGAGCTGCAGGTCGACCTCTTGGGTGTGGTGGTCGATGGCGGTGATGGTGCCGATCATCCCGTTGTCGACACGGCAGCGCGAGTGCGTGTCGAGGTCGTAGTGGCCGATGTCGTTGCGGAGCAGGACGATGCGATCACCGACTTGGAAGTCGTCGCCGCCGATCGTGAGGGCTGTCCCGGTGAGTCTTCCGGACGCTGCTGCGTGCTGGCGGGCGAGCGCATTGAGGGCTCGGGCTTCGGAGCGAGTGCCGGCGAGCAAGTGAGCGTTGGAGCCGGCTTCGTGGGCTGTCCACCAGTCGCCGACGGCTCGCTCGTGGAGAGCTTCTCGGGTGTCGGTGAGGGTCACTCGGTCGTGGTCGGTGTACGCGTTCCAGGCGGTTGAGATGTCGCCGTTGCGGAGGTGATCGAGGGCGTGGTGTTCCCATTCGTGGTGTTGGCGCCGGTTGATCGTGAGGTGGGCAGCGCGGTCGCCGAGGGCGTCGAGTGCTGCGGCGAAGCCGCCTCCGGCGTTGACTTCGGGGAGTTGGTGGTGGTCGCCGACCAAGATGACCTTGGCACCGGCGGTGCGGGCGTCGTTGCACACATTCCACAGGTCGACGGTGCCGGTCATGGCGGCTTCGTCGATCACGATCACATCACTCGACGACAACGTGTTCACGCAGGAGCGACGGAATCGCGGGATCGTGTACGCCTCGATCCCGGCCCCGTCGCCGAGTTCACGCGCTGCCCGAGCGGAGGGTGCGACACCGATCAAGCGTCGGCCGGCGGCTTCGTAGACGTGGCGGACGGTGTTCATTGTGTACGTCTTGCCCGTTCCCGCTCGCCCGACAACGACCTCGACGGGGAGCCCTTGTGTGCAAACGCGTCGGATGGTGTCGGCCTGGTCGGGGCCGAGCGGTCGGTCGATCCGGGCGAGCACCTCCCCAACGAACCGAGCATCGAGCGCGTGGTGCGACTGCGGGACGGGCGCGAACATGATCGTGAGGTCGTGCTCGATGTCGAGCAGCCTCTGGGTTGTCCATCGCTGTTCCCAACCGGCGTCGGCTCCGTCTTCGATGGGGAGTGGGACGAGTTCGGGGAAGGCGAGCACGGCGTCGGTGAGACGTTCGACGAGACGGGCGTTGCCGTGCCGGGAGAGTTGTTCGGTGACGGTGTTCTGGACGTCGTGTCGGGTCACAACGGCATCCGTCTCGGGCAACCTCCATGCCACGGACGCGACGAAGTCGGCGACCGAAACGGACTGTTCGATTCGCTCGCCGGTCTCAGTATTGACCGCCTGGACAGCGATGCGTGTCCCGCTGGTGAGCGCGGCCTCGGGGCCGAGCGGTGTGGCGTGGGCGAGGAGTTCGGCGATGTCGGTGGGGGAGTAGTCGACCTTCGCCGCGTCGGCTTCCCAGTGTTGATCGAGGGTGTCGTGATCGATGTCGAGCTTCTTCGTCCGGGTGGCAAGCATTGCATCGCGGGCAGCGTCGGGACCATCGAGACCAAGGCGATCAAGTTCGACCTCGATCTCAGTTCGGCGCTTCGAGAAGTGCGTGACGACCCGGCGAGGAATGCCAGCGATGTCAGCAACATGGTTGTGGACGGTGTTCCATTCGACGCCGAGCCGCCGCGACAGTTCGTTGCGAAGCACGCTCTGGTACATCGCTCCGGCCGCCAACTTGGAGCGATAGAGCGCCTGTCCGTCGAGTGCTGACCACTTGCCATCGGGCCCGCGGGTGAGGTTGGCGACGAGGACATGGGTGTGCAGGTGAGGGTCGCCGGCGCGGCTGGTGCGGTGCCGGAACCCGGCCGCGATGAACCCAACGCCCGGCAAGCGGCGGGTTCCGAACTGCTCGAACGGTGCCGCCTTCGCCTCGCGATTGTTGGAGCCCCGGCGGACGAAGCAGGCTTCTCGTTCCAGCCAGCGGACCGCCTCTTCGACGGCGGTGTTGGTTGCTTCGACGACCTCGGCGCGCACGAGTGGGTCGGCAAGTGCGTAGAGCACGCTGACCGATTTGGGTGCGGAGAAGGTGAGGTCGAAACCTGGGACACGGTTCTTCCACGTCTTGACTTGGTCGCCGTTCGGGGTGAGCCCGGTGCCCGGATTGAGCCCGGCGAGGACTGCGCGGAGTTGATCGCCGGTGACTTCGTCGTCGAGGTCAAGGGCTTGGTTGGCGAGTCCGAGCCAGCGGCCACGGGTCTCGCCGGCGCCGGAGTAGTAGTCGTCGATGCCGTCGGCGACTTGGCCGAGGTAGTACTCCTCGGCACCCACACGGAGCTTCCACAGCGACAACATGACAGCCCCAACAGGCCCCACTCGGGGCCGACTGTTACAGGAAAGTTCGGCGCAGAGCGCTGGTACCGGCACCACCTGGTGCATCTGTGCGACCTCAGATTGCGGGCTGCGGGTCGGTTTCCGATCGGTTCGGCCGTTCGGCAGGTCGTGCGACCTCAGATTGCGGGCTGCGGGTCGGTTTCCGATCGGTTCGGCCGTTCGGCAGGTCGTGCGTATTGAAGGTCGTCGCAAGATTCGTTGTAACGATCGGCCGGTTCGTGGGCCTGTTGGGTGTTGAGTGACCGTCGACGTTCGGAGTCGGCTGGCTCGACGACAGGAGAACGAGAATGCCGAGACGAAGTGAGACGCAAGCAGAACGAGAAGCACGGGATCGCGTGAAGCGGCGATACGACGCTCAGCTCGAAGCGATCAACGACTTCTTCACGCGGGAGCGACGGATCGAGGCACTGCGCGCCGACATCGCGACGCTCGAGTCGGAGCAGGGGGCGGCGGCTGAGCAGTTGGTCGATGCGACGAGCGTTGCACAAGCTGCCGAGATCCTCGGATGGTCGCAAGCGAGAGTGCGGGAAGCGACTGGTCCTCGACGCAGGATTGATCGCGGCGCCGACAGCGCTGACGCTGAACGTCCGGCAGTCCAGCCGTGATGATTGCGGGCTGCCGAGTTGCGGCGATCGAACAGACGTTCGTAGAGTGTCGGGTGATGGGTATCCCGGACCACGAACTGACCGCGTTGATCAGGTCCGCTGCAATGGCTGCACCGAAGTCGAAGGTCGCCGTTGATCGAGAGCAACTCATCGAGGCACTCGAAGAACTCCTTCAGCAGCGGAGCCTGCTTCGTCGACTCGGCGACGATCTCCGGACGGTTGCCCGCAGCGGCTCAACGGCGACGTCGAGGAGACATGGGCAGTGAGCGGCTCAAGCCGAGTGGCGCCTGAATCTTCTGCCTGGATTTGCTCGTCGTGCGGCCGGTTCGTCGTCACAGACGGTCTGCCACCTGCGAGACATCAAATCTCGGAGGGCGGTGGCGAAGCCGACTTCGTGGCGTACATCGGCACCTCCCAGGCGTTGGAGATTCGTTCGTCTGGCAAGACCTGCTGCGGATAAATGGCCGGCTCTGGCGACTGCTGCACTGAGGTCGCCTGCGAAGTCAGCGCTTGGTGTTTTCAAGTGGCGGTGAGGCCCGAAGAATCCGACGTGGATCTTGCCGGTCTTGCCCGCAGTGTCGTCGTGGAAATACATGCGAGGAATGTTGCTTCCTACACCCTCTGCAATCTTGAGATGCAAGAGCATCTCAATGGTTCCGTCGGATGCGACAGTCTTATCAATCGGCAGTACCCGTGTGGCGCGAAGCCGAGCGTTCTGGACGACCGTGTAGGACTCCGTCATCGAGAGCTTCTTCGGTGTTGCGGTCAAGCGGTCCGGATGTCAAGAGTGTTCGCCCCATTGTCAGGAGCCGCCGTTTGTCGAGCTCGCCTCCTGTGCGTAGGCAGCGAGCGGCCGGGCCTGGGCGCGCATGCCTTGCGATCTGTACTCTCTACCCCAATGACGATTCGATGGGCGGCTAGACGACTGGGTTCGTCCACGACAACAGATGACTGACCTCGCCGATATTGAAGTCGGCAAGCGATACTCGGGCATCCGGGCCGACGCCGAAGTAACTGTCATCGTGGTCGAACGCAACGGCGAGTCATCGGCGACCGTGACCTATCGCGATGGCGAAGGACGCCTCGACGAACGCGTCGTGACGGCCGACGACGCAGCCAAGATTTCAGAGGTCTCCTCGCGCCGATGGTCATTCGATGCAGATGGGGCAATGTTCCGTCTCGCGTCCGAAGCGCGCCGCATGAAGCATGCGCATCTGGCCGACCCGTTCGCTGCGGTCGACACCTCGAACATCGAGCCGTACCCGCACCAGATCGATGCTGTCTACAACCGGTTTCTCGAACAGAAGCCGCTGCGGTTCCTGCTCGCCGACGACCCTGGCGCCGGCAAGACGATCATGTCCGGATTGCTTATCCGAGAGCTGATGCTGCGCGGCGATGTCGCCCGTTGTCTCATCGTCGCCCCAGGCTCGCTGGTCGAGCAGTGGCAGGACGAGATGTGGGACAAGTTCGGGCTTCACTTCGATCTCATGTCCCGGGCATCGGTCGAGGAGTCCCGAACCGGCAACCCGTTCCTCGAGAAGAACATGCTTGTCGCACGCGTCGATCAGCTGGCGCGATCCGAGGAACTGACCGCGAAGGTCGAGCAGTCCGACTGGGACCTAATCATCGTTGACGAGGCGCACAAAATGTCGGCGCAACGTTTCAAGGACAAGCTGAACAAGACTAAGCGCTTCGCGCTCGGTGAGGTCTTGCGTGATCACACACGGCACTTTCTGCTGCTTTCGGCGACTCCGCACAATGGCAAGAACGAAGACTTCCTCGCCTTCATGACACTGATCGACGAGGAGCGCTTCGCCGGTCAACTCCGAGGCGACGAGGTGCCCGACGTGTCGGACGTGATGCGCCGGCTCGTCAAGGAGAACCTGCTCACCTTCGACGGCAAGCGGCTGTTCCCGACACGCACAGCGGAGACGCTTCGCTTCGAGCTGTCCGGTCCAGAGCAGCACCTCTATGAAGGGGTGACTGAGTACGTGAAGACCGGCATGAACCGGGCCGACCGCATGCGCGAGGGCGGCGACAAACGCCGCGGCCTCATCGTCGGCTTCGCTCTCGCTGGGCTTCAACGCCGCCTTGCGTCGTCACCCGATGCGATCTACCACTCGCTCCGCCGACGCACTGAACGATTGGACAAGCAGTCCCGCGAGCTGCGCCGGCTCGCAGCTGGCGGCGGACAAGTCAAGGTGACTGACCTGCCCAAGGGCATCAAGCTCGGCGACCTCGAAGACTTCGACTACGACGACTACGACGACGCAGAACTCGAGGACTTGGAGAACGCGTTCATCGACGCCGGCACGGCTGCGGCGACCGCCGACGAACTCGTCGCTGAACTGGTCGAGCTTCGTGAACTGGTCCGGATTGCGAACGAGGTGCGTAACTCCGGTGTCGACACCAAGTGGTTGCAGCTGCGCGACCTGTTGCGATCAGATGAGTTCCGCGACGGTGAGACTCCTCGAAAGCTGATCGTCTTCTCCGAGCACAAGGACACGCTGCATTACGTCGCCAACCTTGTGGCCAACGAGCTGGGCCGGCCCGAAGCAGTCGTCACCATCCACGGTGGGATCAAGCGTCACGATCGGCGGGAGATCCAAGACCGGTTCCGGGTCGACCCGACGGTCCGGGTGCTTGTCGCAACCGATGCGGCCGGTGAGGGTGTCAACCTGCAATCGGCCAACCTGATGGTGAACTACGACCTGCCGTGGAACCCGAATCGGCTCGAGCAGCGCTTTGGTCGAATCCACCGCATCGGCCAGAAGTTGCCATGTCACCTCTGGAACCTCGTCGCTCACGAGACTCGCGAAGGCAAAGTCTTCGAGCGCCTCTTCGAGAAGATCGAGCAGCAGCGGGGCACCTACGGCGACCAGGTCTACGACGTGCTCGGGGACCCGCACCTAAATGTTTCGCTCCAAGAGTTGCTCATCAAAGCGATCCGCGAAGACGACGAAGCGATCCGCACGAGATTCATGGACCAGGTGATCGACTCCGATATCGGCAACCAACTGGAGGACGTGCTTCGAGAGCGAGCACTCGTCAGCGGACTCGGTGTCGAAGGTGCGACCGACGAGATCCGTGACCTGATGGAACGGGCGAAGGCTCGGCGGTTGCAACCCGGCTTCGTCGGTTCGTTCTTCAAGGCCGGCCTTGAGCTGTACGGCGGCCGCATCACCAAACGCGAGCCCGACCGCTTCGAGATCACCCGAGTGCCGGCTGCTATTCGAACTCATGCAGACCGAAGCCTCGGCCATGTCCACGACCGATATTCCCGGATTACATTCGATAAGCGAGCGATCCAGCCTGACGGTGAGCAGCGTGCCGAGCTGGTCGCTCCGGGCACGCCGCTGCTTGCAGCGGTGGTCGACAAGGTGCTGCTTGACCACGGTGACACATTGCAGCGCGGTGCGACCCTCGTTGCCCCTGGCGACGACCGAACCGAGCCTCGGCTGCTCGTCTACATTGACCACACCATCTCGGACGGCCGATGGACCGACGGTCATCGCCAAGTCGTTTCCCGGCGGTTCCAGTATGTCGAGATCGATAGCGCCGGCAATGTCACACAGCCAGGTGATGAGCCGTACATCGCCTACGGCCCGCCGACGCCGGACGAGCAGGCCGTCATCGATGCACACGTCGACGACGGGTGGGCTGACCGGACAGCGGAGAACGATGCGAAGAATTGGGCTATTGAGCACCTCGCAGGGCCGCACTTCGCGGAGATGACAACGATCACGAGGACGAGGGTCGCCAAGGTACGAGCAGCGGTGAGGAAGCGGCTGGAATCTGAGATCCTCTACTGGGACCGGCGCACCGAAGAAATAAAGGAGATGGAGTTGGCGGGCAAGAAGCCGCCACTCAACTCCGGCAACGCCCGTAAGCGGGCTGACGAGCTTGAGGCTCGGCTCGCTCGACGCCGCCTCGAACTCGACCTCGAAGAGAACCTTCACAACAGCCCACCAACCATCACCGGCGCAGCACTCGTTATCCCGCAAGGCTTCCTTGATCTTCGCCAGGCGGATGCTTCGACCGTGGTCGAGTCCCAGGCCGACAAGGCCGAGACCGATCGCCGAGGCGTTGCAGCAGTGATCGAAGCTGAGCGATCGATCGGTCGCGTGCCGACGGAGATGCCGCATCACAACATCGGATTCGACATCGACTCCGTCGACCCGACGACCGGCATCCACTACTTCATTGAAGTGAAGAGCCATCTCCCTCGCACCGAGGAGATTCACGTGAGCGCGCCGCAGGTCCAGAAGTCGAAGTCGAATCCGGATTGCTGGCGCCTAGCCGTCGCATCCGTTCCCGACGATGCGGCAGGAACGCCGGTTGTCCGCTACCTCGTCGACCCGTTTGCGGACACAATGCTGAACTTTGCCCAAACCGGTGTGCCGCTCAAGGTCGCCACCCTTCTTGCCCAAGCCGGAGAGCCACGATGACCTACAAGCCAAAGCTGATTGAGGTGGCGCTGCCTCTAATGGCGATCAACCTCGAATCAAAGAAACAGAAGACAATGGGGGCTGCGTCCCATCCGCAGAGTCTCCATCGTTGGTGGGCTCGTCGGCCGCTCGCCGCTGCGAGAGCCGTGTTGTGGTCGTCGCTGGTGGACGATCCGTCGGGAGACGATCAGCTTTCGGAGGCGGAGCAGCAGGCTGAGCGCGACCGGTTGTTTGGAATTCTCGAGCGGTTGATTCTCTGGAAGAACTCGGAGAATTCCGCCGTCTTGGAGTCGGCGCGAGCTGAGATCAAGCGGTGCTTTCCGGACGGTGTTCCTCCGGTGATCGACCCCTTCGGTGGAGGCGGAGCCATTCCAATTGAGGCACAGCGACTCGGATTGGAGGTGATCAGCGGCGACCTCAACCCGGTCGCCGTCCTCATTCAGAAGGCAATGATTGACGTTCCGTATCGCTTCGCCGGTCGACGCCCGGTCAATCCGCGTCTGGCGAACGAGCTAGCTCAATGGGGGAGGGCGACGGGGCTGGCGGCTGACGTCGCCGAGTATGGCGCAGACCTGGCGCGACGAGCGGAGGAGCGGATCGGGCGTCACTATCCGCGGCCTGCCGACAACCCCGAAGCGAAGCCGCTGATCTGGATCTGGGCCCACACGGTTGCTTCTCCCGATCCGAGCTGGCCGGGAAGCGTGCCGCTGGTTCGGTCTTGGATTCTCTCGAAGAAGAAGGGCAAGCCTGTTGTCTGGGTCGAGCCCGTGATTGATCGGGCCTCGCATGAAATCGCCTACGTGGTTCGCCACGGCGGCGAACCGATCTCTCCATCTATCGACGGGGGCGTGGGCACCTGCATTGCAACGGGTGCCGCCATTTCAGGCGACTTCATCAAGCATGAGGCGTCGGCTGGTCGGATGGGAAGTCACCTCCTAGCGATTGTTGCCGAGGGCCCGAACGGGCGGATGTACGTCTCGCCGTCGCCGGCAGATGTCTCGGCCGCCGCTGTAGACCCTCCAGAATGGAAACCAGCGGGGCGGAACCCGGAGAAGCTGACCGGAGGGACCGTTACCCCCTACGGCTTCGACGAATGGTGGAAGCTCTTCACTCCTCGACAGCTGCTCGCTGGAACGACCTTTTCCGACGAATTGAAATCGATCGCCGCCGATGTGCTCCAGGATGCGATTGAGGCAGGTCTGGCCGATGACGGCAAGAGATTGAGTGAGGGTGGGGAAGGAGCGCAGGCGTACGCCGATGCCGTGACGACCTATCTAGCCTTCGTGGTCGACAAATGCGTTGAGCACTGGACATGGATGTGCACCTGGCACAACGGGAACGAGCAGTTGCGCAACGCATTCGGGCGTCAAGCAATTCCGATGACGTGGGACTACTGCGAGGCCAATCCCTTCTCAGGGCGAATGGCGAGCTGGGCATCCCAGCTTTCCGGGGTGGTTAAGGCCGTTCGAGACTGTCTGGTTCCACCCGGTTCGTCGCCTGGCCGGGCTGAGCAGGTTGATGCCCGCGCGAACATGGCGAAGCACTCGCCGGTCGTCCTGTCTACTGATCCGCCCTATGCCGAGAACATCAGCTACGCCGACATCGCCGACTTCTTTTTCGCTTGGATGCGACGCAACCTCTCTGATGTCTGGCCGAACGAATGCGCCACGCTTGCGACGCCCAAAGCAGGCGAGCTGATCGCCAACCGACACCGGCAGGGTTCGTTGCGCGCTGCGGAAGAGTATTTCCAAGAGGGCATGGGCGAGTTCATGCGGGCCGTCGCAGCGTCCCAAGCCAACGGCGTTCCCGCAACGATCTACTACGCATACAAGGCGACCGAGACTCGGGATGGCGTCAAGGGGTCGACCGGTTGGTCCACTTTCCTGCAGGCGATCATCGACGCTGGGATCCAGGTAACGGCGACTTGGCCCATGAGAACCGAGCTGGGAAAGCGGCTAGTTGCGTCGGGCACGAACGCCCTCGCCTCGTCCATCGTTCTTGCGTGTCGACCCCGGGCGACAGGGGCGCCGATGGCAACCCGGGCAGAGTTTGTTGCGGCTCTCCGTTCGGAACTTCCCGGTGCCATTCGGTTACTCCAGTCTGGGAGCATTGCGCCGGTCGACCTTCCACAGTCGACGATCGGACCCGGAATTGGAGTGTTCTCTCGGTATTCGCGTGTCGTCGAGGCGGACGGATCAGCGATGCCGGTGTGGTCAGCTCTCGCGATCATCAACGACGAACTTGGTGAGATCCTCGATGGCGAGGAGTCGGAGATGGACAAGGACAGCCGCTTTGCTCTGTCCTGGTACAGCCAGCACGGCTACAACGCTGGTGACTCTGGTGATGCCATCAGCCTCGCCCAAGCGAAAGACACCTCTCTGACCGGGCTGGAGGAAGCCGGTATCGGGGAGACACGCCGAGGCGAGTTCTCCCTCCGTCGGAGAGAGCAGCTAGCTCCTGATTGGACGTTTCTGGGAGACAAGCGCCCGACGGTCTGGGAAACCACGCAGTACCTCATCGCAGCACTGGAACGCTCGGAGTCTGAAGCGGCATCCCTACTACACACGCTGGGGGGCTATGGCGAACGAGCGCGCCAACTCGCCTACCTGCTGTTCAAGACTTCGTCGGATCGCGGTTGGGTAGTTGAGGCTGCGGCCTACAACTCGTTGATTGCGGCCATGCCGGCTCTCCGGTCGGCCGGAGTCTCAAGCGGGGACGAAGTGACTCAAACCCCAGAGCTGGACTTTGAAACACGAGGAGACGATTGACATGGTGATGCCGAACTCGGAGCGTTTGCAGAAGGCGCTTGATGTCTTTCGGGATGGACTCGTCCCTGCGTGCGAAGCGACCTTCTCCGGCTTCTACGGAGAGGACTGGGTTGCTCAGGTCAACTCTAAGTCGCACTCGCCGGATCAGAACGCTTCGCCGACGGACGTGTCGTTCCTTCTCCGCTCGATGAAGATCACCTGGAACGATTTGTGGGGCCACAACTTTTCGCCGACCATCCGGTCGCTCGTATTCGAAGTCGCTGATGCTCGCAATAAGTGGGCGCATCAGGCGTCGATGTCGTCAGACGACACATCCCGAGTCCTTGATTCGATGGAGCGCATTCTCGAAGCCCTGGGCAACATTGAAGAACGCAAGATGTTGAAGGCGCTACGTCGAGACCTCATGCGACAGATGTTCGACGAAGAGGGCCGCTCCGAACGTCGCAAGACGGCGGCCAGGCCGACCGAAGGTCAGCCGACCGCTGGCCTGACGCCGTGGCGCGACATCATCAGCCCGCATTCCGATGTCGCTGCCGGGACGTTCGAGCAGGCGGAGTTCGCAGCGGACCTCTTCGAGGTCGCATCTGGCACTGCGGATCGTGAGTACCAGGACCCCGAGGCGTTCTTCGCCCGGACCTATATGACCGCCGGTCTCACCGACCTGCTCGTCGGTGCCGGCCGCCGCCTCGCCGGTCAGGGCGGCGATCCGGTGATTGAGCTGCAGACCAACTTCGGTGGCGGCAAGACCCACTCGATGATCGCCCTCTACCACCTTGCATCAGGCGTGTCGCCGTCGAAGCTCGTCGGTCTGGGTGAAGCCCTCTCCGAAGCCAACGTGACACTGCCGGACGAGATCCGTCGTGCTGCCCTGGTTGGCCAGATGGTGTCGGTGTCGGCACCGTCCTCTCCCGAAGAAGGAGTGGTGCTCCACACACTGTGGGGCCACCTGGCCTATCAACTCGGCGGCCGAGAGGGTTATGAGGTCGTTCGCACCGACGACGAGAACGCAACCAATCCTGCGGCCGCCCTGAAGAGGTTGTTCGAGCAGTTCGGTCCGGCAGTCGTGATGATCGACGAATGGGTCGCATACGCCCGTCAATTGCGCGATGGCGGTGACGGTGAGCGGCTCGTCGGTGGAGACTTCGACACGCAGTTCACGTTCGCTCAGACACTCACTGAGGCAGCTGCCGCCGTGAAGAACGTCGTCGTGCTCGTGTCGATCCCGGCTTCGGACATCGAGGTTGGTGGGACGCGTGGCAAGCAGGCGCTCGAGCGGCTGAAGCATGTGGTGACCCGCAACGCCAAGCAGTGGCAGCCGGCCTCGCCTGATGAATCGTTCGAGATCGTTCGACGTCGCCTCTTTGATCCGATCACCCCTGACAAGGCCCGCGTTCGTGACGGCGTGATTCGAGCCTTCTGTGAGATGTACCGAAATCAGCGGGGCGACTTCCCTTCGATGGCGGCTGAGGATGAGTACCGACGTCGGATGGAGTTGTCGTATCCAATCCACCCGGAGCTGTTCGATCGGCTGTTCGGCGAGTGGTCGTCGCTCGACAAGTTCCAGCGCACGCGAGGTGTGCTGCGATTGATGGCCGAGGCAGTATCGGAGCTGTGGCAGCGGGGCGACTCTTCGCTGCTGATCATGCCGGGCACGCTGCCGATGGATTCTGGTCCGCTCGTGGCTGAGATGCGCAAGTATCTCGAGGACGGGTGGGACCCGGTGATCAAGTCCGATGTCGATGGGGAAAACGCCCTTCCGCTGGCCATCGACAAGGAGAACAAGCATTTCGGTCGAATCTCAGCCACCCGGCGCGCTGCCCGCACGGTCTACATGGGATCAGCAGCCCGGCCTGATGGCTCTCGCGGTGTCGACATCAAGTCGGTCGTGCTCGGGTGCGTCCAGCCGGGGGAGTCGCCGGCTCAGTTCGCCGATGCTCTGAAGCGCCTCGCTGGCGCAGCGACGCACCTCTACGTCGAGGGCTCTCAGTACTGGTATTCGTTGCAACCGAACTCGACACGACTCGCCGCCGACCGCGCCGGCTCCAACTACACCGACCGCGACGCCGACGACGAAGTCGCTCGACGTCTGCGAACACAGTCCCGCGGGGTGTTCGAGGCGATGCAAGTCTTCGCCGAAGGACCAGGCGACGTTCCCGATGACGACGACGGCGTCCGCCTCGTCGTTCTCTCGCCGAACGTCACGCATCAAGCAAACGACACCGCTTCGACAGCGATCGATCTCGCCGGCAAGATCCTCGCCCAACGCGACGGCGGCCCGCGGCTCAATCGCAACATGCTCGTATTTGTCGCCGGCGCGGCGAACCGTTTGGCGGAGCTTCGAACCGCTGCTCGTCTTCACTTGGCCTGGAAGTCGATCGCCGAGGATCACGACCTCCTGAACCTGAACCGGCACCAGGAGAAGCAAGCCGCGGAGAGAATCGCTGAGACCTCGAAATCAGTTGACAGCTTGACCGGTGAAGCCTTCACCTTGGTGCTCACACCGCACCAAGCCCCCGGTACCTCCGAGATTGTGTGGCAGACGACGAAGGCATCGGCGAGCGGTGATCTTGCCGATCGGGTCGCCAAGAAGCTGGCGACGGAGGAAAAGCTCATCCAGTCTTACGGCGGGGTCCGAGTGAAGATGGATGTCGATCGCTACGAGTTGTGGAGCGAGCGGCACGACATCGCACTGCGAGATCTCTGGACGAAGTATGCGCGATTCCCTCACCTGCCGAGACTCACCTCGGTCGACGTGTTGAACGGAGCCGTCAGCGACGGCACGAGCAATATGAACTGGCAGCAGGAGACGTTCGCCTATGCGGAAGCCCACGACGGCGAGACCTGGGTCGGCATGACAACCAACCAGATGGTGGCGCCTGCTCCCGGCGGCTGGCTCATTCACCCCGACCACGTTCCAGCTCCCAAGCCCGAGACGCCGGACGATGACGGCGCCTCTCCTGTTGGTTCACCCGGAACTGAAGGGACCGGTGGTGGCGCTGACGGGTCGCACGGGGCGGGAGCTGAGCCCTCCGGGCCTTCGGTTTGTTCGTTCTACGCACTGTTCGACCTCGACCGTCTGCGCGGTGCCGCCGAGCTGGCGGACATCCTTGAGCACGTCGCAGCCCGCCTCGGCGAGAACGTGACACTCTCGCTTGAGCTGCGAGCCGAAAGCTCGGACGGCTACGACGACGCTGCCCAGCGGGTAGTCAGCGAGAACGCGTCCAACCTCGGCGCCAGGGCCGCTGAGTTCGAGTAGAGCACCGATGCCCGCCTGCGATTTCTCCGAATTCGCATTTGGATTCGCGTTTACACACGAGGTGATCACGCAGATCAAGGCAGACCTGGACACCGCTCCCGGGATTCCTAATCAGAACGAGGAGGGCGTATTGGGCTACGACCTGCGTCTCAAAGAGGTCGAGGGCTGGACGTTCATCGCCCAGTACAAGATTCCGATGGAGATGACTCGTTCGAACGCGACCGAATGGGATACGTGGGGAGCGCCGTACTTGCGTTTTGGCACCCGGCCACCCTCGGCTCGTCAGGACTTCGGTCAGCACGAACTCCTGCTTGCGCTGGAAGCTGCGTCGGTTTTTAACATGGTCCAGTACGTCGCCCCGTGTTTCTCGCGGTTCAAGGCGTTCAATCAAGCATTCGTCGCGAGCGAAGTCGAGCGCCGCTCAATCAAGCTCAGGCCCTCCGAGATAGGTCCGGGCGATCATGTAGTGACGTACGACGCCACCGGCAACTACATCGTCTTTTCTGAGCCCGAAAGCGGGGTCGTTGATCTTGGTGCTCGGGCAGTTCGCAATCTCGGTGGGTTCGCCGAGGCCGAAAGACCAAAGGCCAGGCGCCTCGACGAGTCTCACTTTCGCAGTGTGGAGGAGCGACTTCTCACGATGGTCGACGATCGAATCGGAAACGACTTCCGAGGATTTCTCCAGGGGCTCAACGAGCGTCGACGTGCCTCTACGGGTGACCGGGACGAGGCAATCGAAGCGTTCGAGGACCTCAGCGCAGTCGTGCGACTTGTAACAGGCGGTCAGCTGTTCGCCGTTCCAGCGCAACTGCCGATCGACCACTGACTGTCTCTGGCTGTCGGCGAATCGATCGCTCTTGAACGCATTCCAGTCCAGCATCCAACGCTCAGGACACAATGGAGGCGTGGCAGCGGAAGAGTTGACGGAGGACGAACATCGTCGTGTAGCACAGGAGATGCATGATCTCTGGAAGGCTGGAGCGCGCAAATCTCAGCTGGAGATCGACTTCTGGGGCAACACAGGTGCGCACGGCAAGGCATTCAGTGGTTATGTGAAGCGGTGGCTTGGCGTGTCGACGGAGGGCAAGTCGAAGCAAAGTGAGGAGCTCGAAAGGCTCCGCGCTCAGCTTCGAGTCCACGGGATCTCCCCCAGCCCAACCGGTGACCTCGAGGAGGAGTTTCGCCTCGTCGGCAAGGCGCGTGAGAGTGCTCTTGCGGCGGTTCGAGTGCAGAACGATCCGATGTCGACGTTTCGCACCGAAACCTTCATCATGCTGATGATCGTGGCATGGAACTCCCTTTTCCAGGCGGTACTTGAGCGCGACGGCGTGGACTACTACGAGCGCGACGATTCTGGTCGTCAAGTCAAGGTCGAAGGTCGGCCGCGAGTTCTCGATACATGGAAGCTCATGTCATTGGCGATCGGCGGAAGTGATTGGCACGCAGTTCGCTGCAATGTTGACTTCTTCCTCGGCCTTCGAAATCAGATCGCACACAGGTACCTACCTACCCTTGACGAGGTTGTTCTCGGTGAGGCGCAGGCGATGTTGCTCAACTTCGAGAAGCTCATCTGCCACGAATTCGGTGATGAAGCCGCCCTGGGGCCCCGCCTGTCCGTGCCTCTTCAACTAAGCGGATTCCGCAATGCGGACGCCAATGCTGCACTCCGGCGAGCGCAGTCGAAACTGCCAACGGACGTCTCCAGCTTTTTGACGCAGCATCGCGAGGGGGTCTCGGACGAGGTGCTGTCCAGCCCGGACTACTGCCTTCGGATCTTTCTCGTGCCCGTCACAGCGAATCGCGAGCGCTCTGCCGACGCCGCCGTGCATTTCATTCCGAGGGACAAGGTCACCGAGACTTTGAAGGAGGAGCTGCAACAGCTTGGCGTGGTCACAAAGCGCCGACGGACGCCCGTTGCCTCAGCGGATTTGTTACGGCCGAGTGAGGTTGTGAATCTGGTGGCTGAGCGCCTGCCCTACCGATTCACGATGACCACACATACCCGATGTTGGCACCACTACGAGGTTCGCCCGATAGATGGCGCAAAGGAGGTGGACGCAACCGACGACCGCTACTGCGTCTTCGATCGTCTGTCGAGGGGATACGGATACACGCAGGCGTGGGTTGAAAAGATCATTCGCGAACTGAGCAAGCCCGCAACGTACGAGAAGGTTGTCGGCGTTGCGCCGGACATGCGGTAGTCCCGATAGGAGTTCGGATCCGGCTTACGGCCTCGGAGTTGCGACAGTGGGCCGGGTCAGCTTCTCGAGACACAGCCGTCCGGCTCGGCCCGACCCGCCGTCTCGTCGCCTACATGTAGTGGGCATATCGCCTCGCAATGGTCGCCTCAGGGTTGAGTCGGCGGAGTAGCGCTTTCACCTTGCTGGAGGCGTGAAGGGTGATCGGAAGGTGACCGTCGAGCTGGCTGTGATTCCAGTTCAGCTTCGTCAAGGCGAGCGTCTCGGCGGCGATCTTGTCGGGTTGGTGATGGGTGCCGATCGGCCGCAGCATCAGCGGGATCGGAATTCGCTGTCCAGGGTGCGTGCCGTAGAAGTCGACGCTGCCGCGGGTGTACACGAGGAGTCGCTCTTGGGCGATCTGTGCAAACGTGCCCCGCAGCGGCGGGTGTTCTGATCCTCGGAACAATCGAACAGAATCGTTGGTTGAGATCCAGATGAGGTCGACGTCGTCGATGTTGAATTCGTCGGCGGCCCCGTCGATGCCGTCGCGCTCGGGTGCTCGGAACTGCGATGACTTATGCACGACGAGGCGTGCGGGATAGTTCTTGTGTTCCTTGCGGTAGGCGTTGAGCGCAGCTCGAGCCAGGTCGCGTGCGTCGTCTTGCGATAGGTGCGGTTGTCGATCGTCCTTCATCACGGCGGCAGGCCCGCCGCGGACAACGACGCCTTCGCCGCGTTCGTTGAACAGCTGGGCGACGCTGGTGTGGAGTTTCTCGTTGCCGAGCGCGTTGTAGAAGGAGATCCCGAGGTAGCAGGTTGTCGTGTCGGCGTAGGAACGAACGAGGCGCCAGGGCGCGCCCCCAGCCTTGTAGTAGAGCGCCGTGTGGAGGTTCCAGGCCCGGGTCGCAGGGTCCTGCACCGTTTGCCGCTTAAAGCCCTTGGGAGGGGGAGTCGATTCGTCCCAGGTTTCGGGCCTGATCACCTGCAAGGGCGTGGGATACGTGAGTGCCGCAGCCTTGAGCTGATCGTGGAAGTCGGCGCGAGCGTTCGGAGCGACTCTCGATTGATGTGGGCCGAGTTGCTCCATCTCTGGGCGGGCACAGATGATTACGTCGCACGAGGCGCGTTCGGAGAGCCACGAGATCTCCTCCATGTATGCCTCAACGAGAGTCGCTACACACGCGCTCGGCGATTGCTGCTCAGCGGTTGCGAACACTCGCTGGCTGATTGAGCGTTGAGTGGCTTCTTCGAACACCAGAACGGAGCGGAAAGCACCATCCGAATTGAAGCCCGGAAAGTTAGGAAACAACGAGCGTTGCCGCTCGTAGCTCACGACCTTACCGTTGATCGGCTCTCTGGCCCGGCCGAGCCAGTTGCGCACGCCCTCGATCGCCGGACTGGATCCCACGATCCCGACGCGAATGCGTTCGGGCGCGAGATCGGTACCACTGTCGAGTGGGCCGTGGGTGGCGATTCCATGCCGTGGATCCACATGTCTCCCTCCACCGCCAAATTCGAGGTCCGGCTCCGGAAGAACACCGCCGATCACGAGCTGATGTCCAAAGCGAGCTGATCGGGCGGCTCAGCGGCGGTGCCTTCGTCCTTCGCGTGACGTGGTTTCCAGTAGCCGTCATCGATCCCGTGCTCTACATCGATCGTACTCAAGCTCGTGAATTCCAAAGGATCATCGGAGTCAGAAAGCAAGCTGTCGTCCCCGATGAGGTAGTTGGCCCAAAAGGTGACGAGGTGTCGGACTGCCTCGTGGCCCTCCCGCTTCTTGATACCGGTCAGGAGCTTGTCCGCGTAGTTCGATTCGCGATATCCGTCAATCGTGAAGTGATAGGTCGGATCGATACTCAGATACCACGTTCCGTCGAGATCGAGGAACCGGAACCGAGCGGCGTAGTGGCGGTAGTACGAGACGCGCTCCGGGTCATCCCGTGATTCGTAGGATTCGAAAACGGTTCGTCCAGAGCTGCGCCGGCTGACTTTCACCTTGCGGCTTTGAAGATCGGACGTCGGCGGAAAGAAGTACTGCTGTCGCTCTCGGTCCCAATGCAGACGATCACGTAGCTGTTGGCGCAACGTGTTGTTGAGCAGGCGGACGAGTAGGCGGCGATCGTCGTCGTTCGGTGCCTCTTGGAGCTCTTGTACACCGAGCATCTCGGGAGCGTCGTCCGCGAGGCACTTCAGAGGTCGATCTTTGAACGACCTGAATGAGTAGAGAGTTCCTGCGCTCCACACGATGTCGTCGATCGTCTTCTCGCCATTGCTGCGAAGTCGGCCGTTGATCGCCGTCCAGCCCTGAGCGCTGGACGGCGCAAGGAAGAAGACCTCGGGAATGTTCACCTGCAACAGGTTTGAAACGAGGGTCTCGCTCTTCGGTGCTGGTTGCAGATAAACACCGCTCGAACTCGGTGCGCCAATACTCTCGATGATGATCGACGCTCCGGCTTCGAAGCGGTCGATTGACTTGTCGAACTCGACGAGCCCTGATGCCCGTCGAGACGGTTCGGAGAACCAGTCGGAAAGGTTCTTGAACCAGGCTTCCTTCCGCTCGGTGTGGGTGACAACAAGCAGGACAGGTGCAGACGCCGTCATCCAATAGTCGATGTCCTTGGCGCTGCACGTGTAGGTAAAGCTCTGCTCAGTCTCTCGCCCGAGCTTGCCCGCTGTCGCCTTTGACTGGACGAGGAGTAGTCGGCCCGTCGCGGCGTTGCTGGCGGCGTCGACCAGCTCGATGTGGCCATCGATGCCCATGTCGGTCACGCCCTGCTCCCGCCAGATGTGGCCCATGTCGGCAACGATGGACGCGCACAGTGCTACACCGCGACGCTCGACCTGCGCCGATTTTCCATATTGCTTCAACTTGCCGCCGCTCCTTGCTCGCCGATCGATTTGATCCCGTCATCTCCATTATGCCGAAGGGGTGTCACAGAGTGCAGTAAGTGGCGGCGTGGGCGCCCACGGTGCCGAGGGTGATTGGCCTCGGGCTGTTCGGCGGCGATGGTCGGAGGCAATTCGGCTGCCCTTGAGCGGCCGAGCGTTCGGCTTTCTCGGTCGAGGGAGACGGCCGGAAGCTCGCTCACAAGCTTCTGCGACCAAGGACTACAGCGTCGGATCCAGGAGTTGTGCTGCTCGCTTCGCCGTGTCGCTCGGCCGGCGGCCGAGGCTCCGGACGTACTCGGCGGTTGTGGACGGGTCGGTGTGACCGACGTGACGGGCGACGTCTGCGAGGTCGAGGCCGCCATCTGCATAGAGGGCAGTGACGACGGTTCGCCGTCCGGTGTGTGAGGCGAGTCCTTCGGGATCGAGACCGGCGATGATCGCTGCGCGAGTGATCCCCTTCGTGATGGTCTGTCGGTTGACCAAGCGCCCGTCGAGCGTCGTGAAGACCATGGTCAACGGACGACCTTCGAACGAGTGCGTCGGCCATTCTGAGCCGACTCGCTCGCGTTCGGCCTCCTGCGCTTCACGACGCCGATGCAGGTGAGCGACCGACACCGGTGCGAGGTAATGGATGCCCTCGGCGCCCGACGTTTTCGTCGACCCGAGCACGGTGCCGACCGACGGCGTGTAAGCGGCGCCGCGTTGGATCTGCGCCGTCCCTTCGTCGAGGTCGAGATCCTCCCAAGCGAGCCCGAGCACTTCGCTGACCCGCCAGCCTTGGCAGAAGAGCAAAGTGATCACTGCGCCAAGCCGGATCTCCTGTGCTGCGAGGATCAGCGCCTTTGCCTCGTCGGGGGAGAGGGCCCGACCTGCCTTCACCCGCTTCGCACGTGGCGCCTTAACGAGGTCGAACGGGTTGGCCGGGATGAGACCGAATTTCACTGCTTCGGTGAACGCTTGTCGGCAGACCTTCCTGCAGTTGAGGACGGTGTACGGCGCGTACCGGTCGAGCAGCTTCGATTGCCAGGCGGTAAGCGTTTCGGCCCCGACGTCGACGACGGCATGCGTGCCGATGTCGCTCGCAAGATAGCCGGCGAACTTGCGATAGCTGTCGAGCGTCGAGGTCTTCACCTGATGCCTGGCCACGGATTCGAGCCACCAGTCGGTGAGTTCGGCGACGGTCGTCTCCGGCGAAAATCGGCTGCCGGCACGCGGCAACCTTTCAATCGATGCGAGCTTCTCGGCTCGATTGCCTTCGGCGCCGGCTCGGGTCTTCCCGTTCGCTCGCTGAACCTTGCCGTTCTCGTCCCGGTACGTGGCGCGCCATCGGCCGTTGCGCACGCGCCCGCTCTTCTCGGTGGACGGTGGCTCGAAGTAGACCGAGCCGTCGCCGTTGCCGTTCTTCGAGGCGACCTCGAAGGTGCCATCGCCGGACTCGATCCGTTTGCCTCGCGGTTGCTTCGGCATGCCGAACTCCTTCGCTCGCCGGCACTCCGGATAGGAATGTGGGGGAGTAACCGGGGGAGTAACAGTACCTCAGGGGGAGTTACCTGGGGCGTAACGCTCCAGATACGACGACGCACGCCAGCACACGCTGGCGAACGAAAGCCCTGGTAAACGAGCTGAGATCCGCACTATGGCGGATCTCAGCGTACTTGGGCGAACCCACTTGTGGAGCTGGGGGGAATCGAACCCCATGCCCTATGTGTCGAGTAGCGGCGTCTTATACGCGTAAGTCCAGCTAAAAGGCTGTTTCGCCCGGTGCTTGAAGTTCTGTCGTGTTGCCTGATATCGCCATATTGTGAGCATTCCGTGACCACGGCGTGACCACGGCGTGACCACGGACCTGGCCCGCATCCTTTCGAGGGTGCGGGGCCTCATGGCTCGAGGTGGCTATGGCGATTTGCGGGCAATGCGGGTCTGTCATTATCTGTGCATGGCGTACACAGTGCAATCCGTATCCACGAAACTGGCAAAACTTCGGCAGCCATTGAAGAGGCAGGGATCAGCGATGCAATTGGAATACGAGCGGGCAGTGCAGCCGCTCCTCGACGATGGATCTGCGAAAGGCTGGAAGCTTCACTCGTTTTCCTCGACACCGTGGCCGACTCCGTCAAACAACGTTGAACATGTCCTTATCTGGGAGCATGACTAGCAACCGGGGAGCGTTCGATGCTCCGAGCGAAGATGGCGCACGCCACCGACGCAACCACGACACCCCACCGAGCCTCACACCCCGAGGGCAACATGAGGGGCCTGAGTCTGGACCTTCATCGCTCAAGGCGGCGCCGACGGCGGCGATGTACTTCTGACAGGTTGTGGCGGCGGAGCGCTCAGGGAAATTGGCTCACACAAATCGAAAGAGTGGCGGCCTTCCCTGGGGTTTCGTCCCACTCAAAAACGTGGCCCGTGGCGGCCCTAGAACGACCCGCGCGCCGTGGTCACTGCCGGGGGACGCAAAACGGCCCGCTACGGGCCTTGTGGGACGTGTAGCGGGCCGCTCAGGTTGCGTCAGAGGATCAGACGGTGACGCCGATGATCTTCACGATCGCTGCAGCGTTGATCGCTTGAATGTCATAGCGGGCCACGAGTCGGATCGCGGTCTGGTCAGCATCGAAAGCAAAATGCTCGCTGTAGCTGATCTCAACCTGCTTACGCCGGCCGATCACGACCTGCGAACGGTCCAGCAACAGGATCGTCGACGCGTCGTCGTTCGTGCCCTGAGTCTGATCGACGGGTACGTTCGTTGTCGCGTAGACCGGAACTCCGAACAGTGACGCTGGTGCGTCGGCGGTCGGCACGGTGTTGGTCAGATATCGACCGTCGGCGTCTTTGATTTTCCGGAACGTCGAGAACGTGCGCGGCGCCATGAACGCAACGATGTCCTCACGGCCCACGTTGGCAGCCTCAAGGGTTGCGAGCGCATCGGCGAAGTCATCAAACGTCGGTGTTGCGCCGTTTGCCCCGAGGGACTGCGACGTGGTGCCCGACATCGCTGTGAGTCCGGTCATGTTCGAGCC